>ERZ772990.5-NODE-5-length-91571-cov-7.12888_pt1 | contig 91571 bp, 74 predicted proteins | sample MGYA00511674_ERZ772990 | MGnify/ENA primary metagenome ERZ772990 (study PRJEB29015, sample SAMEA2738045) | human oral metagenome | biome: human oral; feature: human-associated habitat; material: saliva | place: China | collected 2233 ...
TCTGTGCGACACCCTGAGGGCGCTTCCGGAAAACGTGGCTGCACCCAACGCATGCTGGGGAAAAAGGGCGGTGTTATCCACGCTCCGTTGGAGAAATAACACCGCCCCTTGAACAGTTTTTTGCCTGCCGCTCAGCCCCCAACGCTGAATGAAATATTTGAGAAATATTCTTGAGAAGCATTGCTCGGTCCAACTACATAACTTACGCTGGTCATACCACGCGGTACGACCGGAGGGAGCACCTCAGATGCGCAACCACTATTACAAATATTTGCTAGGCATCCTGCTGCTCATAGCTTGCATCTTGCTCGTAACCCTTGCGGTGCTTTCCCATAACAACCCGGGTAACGGCAAAGACGGCACTGCCTCCACTCACGCACCGGAGAACAGCTCAACCTACTGGGATAAAGACCGCATGGAATCCGCCAGCCCGGCTCCCATGCCTAAATAAAACAGTGCCTGAATAAAACAGCCTCTGAATAGCCGTAGGGCCCAATGCTTCGAGATACACCAAGCATTGGGCCCTACTGTCTTGTAGTCGGCTGTTACTGCGCCGCGCTGTCGTAGATGAAGTCCACGGTCGCGTAGTCCTCCGGGATTTCGGTGAGCAGCGCCTCCTCCTGCGCCGCCCAGCGCTCCCAGTGCGGGCGGAACGTGTCACCGTCACGAGCCATGGCGCGTTCGTAACGCACCTCGTCCGGGGCGGTGACGAGGATACGCACCTCGCAGGCGCCCGCAATCGCGCCGACACCCTCACAGATGATGACCTGCGTAGCCGCCGGGTCGACGGTGCGCACCTCGCCGGGGGCGCCCGCCTCCCAATCCCATGGGGTGTAGGTTCCGGCAATACCTTCGGTCAGCTGCACGGAGAGCGCGTCCCACGCCTCCACGCCGTCGAAGAGGCCGTCCCAGCCGGGGTAGAAGTCGTCCAGGTGCAGCACGTGCACGCTGTGCCCGGCGGCGGTGAGCTCCTGCTCAAGCTGCGCGGCGAGGCTGGTTTTGCCGGTGCCGCTACGGCCGTCAATGCCGATAATCAGCGGGATCTGCGCGAAGTCGGCGAGGAACTGCGCACGGAATTCGGTGAATTCGGCGGTGTCCATGTCGAAGTCGTTGCCGATGCCGTGCTCCAGGCGCAGCATGTCTTTGCAGAGCTCCAGGATTTCGGTGGTGCCGGTGACGCGGCGGTTCTGGTTCAGGGGGATACGCTGGCTCACTATGCGTCGCCTTCCTGCTTGAGGTGGTTGATGAGGCCGCGTGCGGCGGCATCAATGAGGCCGGTGGTGTACACGAAGTCGCGTTCGCTACCGTACCAGGGGTCGTAGATGCCGAGCTGGTCCAGGTGGGTGGTGGTGACCTTCGGGTCGAAGCTGCGCATCATGCGGATTTTAGCTTTGTCGTCGTCGTTGCGGGCGAGGGCTTTGAGGCGCAGGTAGTGGGGTGCGTCCATGGCGAGGATGAGGTCGTTGCGGTCGAAGTCCTCGACGGTGAAGACGCTGGCGCGGTGCGCGGACGGGTCGATACCGCGGGTGGCGAGTTGCGCGGCGGCGCGCGGGTCGATGCGGTTACCTTCTTCTTCGTTGCTGATGCCGCTGGAGGTGACGGTGACGGGCACGCCGGCTTCTTGGGCGTGCTGGCGGATGAGGTATTCGCCGACGGGGGAGCGGCAGATGTTGCCGGTGCAGACAGTCATGATTCGGTACATGGTTCTAGTGTATCGGTGGGGTGACGGGTGGTTGAGCGCGGCGGGTGCTTGGGATGGTTCTTTGGGTGGCTCTGTGACGGACGGATGACGGGCGGATGCGCTCGCCGGTGGGTAGTTGGGAGGCGCATTCGCTGCGGGCGCGAAAAGGCCCCGCCGACGAGGGGCCGGTGGGGCCTTTTAGAGGTGAGATTTATTCGGATTTGTCTTCTTCGCCGTCATTAGATTTATCTAACGGCTTTGCTGGCTCACTGGTTTCTCCCGAACTGGGATCGAAGAGTATCGTTCCCACAGGGATGTGGTGTTTTACGCCGTCCCCTAGCTCAGCTTCTCCTGGGGGAATGCGGAAACTACCTTCACTAACCGTGAAGTTATGTGCTTCCTGATTTTTGGCCAGAGCAGCAAATTGTGCTCTGATTGTCGCCTCTGGCCCTCCAGAAGTTATCACAAACCTTGGCGAACCAGCGTTAAAGACCGCACTGCTGAAGTTTGCGTTTTGGGTGAAGACAGCCCCACTGAAGTACGCTTTTTTGCTGAAAAACACCCCGCTGAAGTTCGCGTTTTGGGCGAAGGTCACCTCCCTGAAGTCCGAGGACCTGGTGATAGTCGCCTCGCTGAAGTTTGCGTTTTTGATGAAGGTTGCCCACCGGAAGTAGGCGGTTCCGATGATGGTCACCCATGGGAAGTTTGCGGTTCCGGTGATGGTTGATTCTCGGAAGTTCGCGGTTTGTATGAAAGTCGCCCCGCTAAAGTCCGCGTTGTTGGCGAAGGACGTTCTCTGGAAGTTTGCGTTTTGGGTGAAGACCACCCACCTGAAATCCGCGTTAGTGTAGAACTTAGCCGAAGAGAAATTACCTTTTTCAATCGTGAGGTTACTGAGAGGATAGAAAATGGGTGCTCGAGTGAAATCGAAATCAAAGTCACTCCAGACTCCTAGAACGGTTTTAATCACCTTCCTACCTTCGGTGAAGGAGATGCTACTGCGCTTACTCATCTCAACGAAGATAGTTCGGCGTACGTCCTGTTCTTCGTAGAACTTTGCATAGTCTGCGGTGACATCTTTAGGCTTTTCGTATTCATCAGAATCTTTGAAACGTTTAAGTAGGACCTGGAGTTGTGAAGACTCTTCTTCGCTAAGCTTCTCGGATTCTGATTTCTGGAGCTTTTCTAGTTCCTTGCGGGCTTCGTATTCATCTATTTTTTCTGCAAGTGGGAAGGGCGAACGAATATAGGAACAGAGGTTATTGATAATAACCTGCCCCTCTTCCTTCTGTTTGTCTTTGGTTAGGCTCTCATCTGCAAGCCACTCATCGACCAAGCCTACAAGGGTATAGATACCGCCCAGTCGGACGGCTGCTTTTTCGTTGGCGAGCTGTTCTACAGCCTTGGTGTAGCGGCTACGTCGCTCCGCATACACCTGGCGGGTATGATCGCGATCGTTCTTGTCCTTCTCGTGGGTATTTTTACGATGGGTCTCCGAGAGCGTGAGCATAGTAAGGGCTCCTGCTAAGACCGCGAGGATACCCTGACGGACGGAAACAACGGTGTTGCCATCATTGGTGAGCCCGGGGATTATCGGGGGAACGAAAAAAGCGCTAGGAACACCAATCATGGCTAACGAAATGAGGACTGTATAAAACCAGTACTTACTCCACCAGCGGGGCTCCCGTTGGGGCTTTTGGGAATCTTTAATCGGTTTAGTCATATCCCTATCTCTATCTCCTTCGAGAGGAACGGTCACCTTTCAGCATAGTGCACAGCGGCCTGCAACGAGTCACCCTTGAACACACATGAAAGCCCCGCCGACGTGGTTCGGCGGGGGCCTATATGGGAATCTACCTCTGGGGAATAATGCTAAGCGTTACTTTGCGGGTTTGCTTACGCGGGTATATTCCTTCTTTTCTTCATCCCAGGAATAAGGGTCAAAAAGCACGGCTCCCATAGGGAGGTTGTATTTTATGTTACCCAGCTCGGTTTCACCCAGAAGAATGGGGCGGCTATCTTCACGTACTGTGAAGTTATGGGCTGGTTGTTTTTCGGACAGAGCAGCGAACCGCGCTCTGTCTGCTACACCTGACACACCGTGGGTAGTAGCAGCAAAACGTGGTGAATATTTTTCAAAGGTCGCCCTACTGAAGTTTGTGTTTTGGAAGAAGATCGCTCCCCTGAAGTCCGCGGCTCGGGTGAATTCCGCCTTGCTGAAGTCCGCGGCTCGGGTGAATTTCGTCCTGCTGAAGTCCGCGGTTTGGAAAAATTTCGCCTTGCTGAAGTCCGCGGCTCGGGTGAATTCCGCCCTGCCGAAGGCCGCGGTTTGGAAAAATTTCGCCTCGCTGAAGTCCGCTTTTTGGGTGAAAGTCGCCCAGCTGAAGTCCGCTTTTTGGGTGAAAGTCGCCCAGCTGAAGTCCGCGGTTCGGGCGAATGTCGTCTTGCTGAAGTCCGCTTTTTGGGTGAAAGTCGCCCAGCTGAAGTCCGCGGTTCGGGCGAATGTCGTCTTGCTGAAGTCCGCTTTTTGGGTGAATTTTGCCCCGCCGAAGTCCGCGGTTCGGGCGAATGTCGTCTTGCTGAAGTCCGCGGTTTGGGTGAACTTCGCCTCGCTGAAGTCCGCGTTACTGTAGAACTTGGTAGAAGAAAAATTACCTTTCTCAATCGTGATGGCGTTGAGGGGATAGAAAACGGGTGCTCGACTGAAATCGAAATCAAAATTACTCCACATTCCGGAAACCGTTTCGACTATTTCATCCTTCTCATTCATGATGAAGGTGCTACTGCGCTTGCTCATCTCAACGAAGATAGTGCGGCGTACGTCCTGTTCTTCGTGGAACTTTGCATAGTCTGCGGTGATATCTTTAGGCTTTTCGTATCCGTCAGAATCTTTAAAACGTTTAAGTAGACTCTGGAGCAGTGAAGACACTTCTTCATCGAGCTTCTCGGATTCTAATTTCTGGAGATTTTCTAGTGCTTTGCGGGCTTCGTGTTCTTCAATTTTTTCTGCAAGAGGGAAGGGTGAGCGAATATAGGAGCAAAGGTTATTGATAATAACCTGCCCTTCTTTTTGCTGTTCTTCTGTGTCAAGGGTGTCATCTACAAGCCACTCATCGACCAAACCCACAAGAGTATAGATACCGCCTAGACGGACAGCCGCTTTCTCGTCAGCAAGCTGCTCGACAGCCTTGGTGTAACGGCTACGACGCTCTGCATGAACCAGGCGGGTATGGTCACGTTCACTCTTGACAGCATCTTGTTCACGTTTTGCAGCCTCGTTCTCCGCGTCCTGCTCATTCTTCTTGATGTCCGCGTCAATTTTGAGGCGGTCGCCCTGGTTCTTCCAATTCGTCTGCAAAAGAGTCAGAACCGCAATAATGCCGCCAGTGACGTACAGAAGATGCAGACGCAGCTGATCTGAACTGCCAGAGCTCATACCGCAGAAAAACCACAGCATCCAAGGCAGAAGAATCGCAATCGCGCCGCCACCCAGACCAAAACCAATAAGGAGCTTAGTAAAGTGCTGGATATACCAAGGATTCTCCTGAGCTTTCGGGATTACTGGGCTCTCTGGAGCGGATGATGCGTTATTGCTGGGCACTAGGTTCCCCTGTCCTTTCTGATAGGAACGTTCACCTTCCAGCATAGGGTAAAGATGATTGCCATGAGCTGCGCCCGGTCATCAACGAGGGCCTCGCCTGCATGAGATACGCAGGCGGGGTTTCTCTGCAGTTGCAGCAGGTAGCGAGGAATGGAAGTTCTCAAAATGACCGATGTTGTTTCTCTCGGTGGGTGCAATGGCTAGGTAATTAATATTGTCGTGTTGTTATGTCTTAAGAAATGCGCTACATTATTAGGTATACGGTCATATGTACACGGCATGTCCTTATGTGCAATGACTATAAAATAAAAGTGGAGCCACTAGCGATGTTGCAGCATCGCGAGTAGCCCCACTCATATGGGTCTAGCAGAGATACGAAATAATCAAGGCAAGAATCTCTGCCAGGCTAGCGAACAGGGTCGCTACATAGCTACCCCGCTCGATGAACAACCAAAAGTGGTTTTCATCCATCGGAGTTCACCTCCTCTCTAATTAATTTATTAATTAGGGACAACGCGGAATTGCGTTGTCACTGCTGATTTTAGCAGATGACACACATTCCGCGGATTTTTGCTACCCAATTTAAGTTTTATTTATCTCAGACACGGCGTAATACCACTGGAAAGCGATAAACGAATCCGGGTAGATAAGATTCGAAAAACCCCGCCAGAGCCTACTCGCTCAAGCGGGGTTTCTCGTGCCGTTTTTATTTTGTGCTCAGCTGCTCGGCGGTGGCCACCAGACGCGCAAAGGTGTCACCACACATTCATGTGGCGGGGTCTTCGCGTAATTACTGCGCTGGTTCACTGATGCGCGTGTACTCCTGCTTCTCTTCGTCCCAGGAGTCCGGGTCGTACAGCACCGCACCGACAGGGAGAACGAACGTTCTATTAAGAAGCTGCGCCTCGCCGCAGTTGAAACCGTGCGGGCTCTTCGGGCGTGCCTCGAACAGGTAATCCTGCGGATCCGCCTGTGCCGAGAACCGTGCCCTCTGCAGCCGCCTCTCCAAAGCCTCAAAGGACGGCTTAACATACATGAAGCTAGTCTGCCTGAAATCCGCCTTCTGACTGAACGTCGCATCCGCGAAGTAGGCGCCCTCAAAGCTCGCCCCGTTGAAGCTCACCGCCCGCGCGAACGTCGCCTTGTAGAAGCCGACATGCGCCGTGAACGTCGCCTTACTAAAGTCGGCATCCTGCGCGAAGGTCGCGTTACCGAAGTTCGCGTGCTGCGGGAAGTCCATCTCATAGCGCGTCCTCGGAAGCGCAATAAAAGACGCCCGGCTGAACGTGGCGTCGCCGTCGAACCGCGCCCCACCAAAATCCTCGTACTGCGTGAAGGACGCCCCGCTAAAGTCCGCCGCGCTCGCAAAGCGTACGTTGCTGAACATTGCGGACTGCTTGGTGGCTATACCGGCAAAGCGTGCGACCCCGCCGAACAGCGACTTGGAGAACACCGCCGGGCGGTTGAAGACTGACGCGGCGAAGTGCGCTTCATCGTGGAACGTGGAGGCGGTGAATACTGCCTTTCCGTCGAAGGTGACCGCCGCGAAGCTGGCTATGCCTGCGGTGTTCAAGCGTGAAAAGTTGGCGTCGGACTCGAAGGAAGCTACCGCGAAGTCAGCCGTAGCTGAAAAGACCGCATCTGAGAAGTCGGCTCCGCCGGTGAAGGTTGCGGTTGCGAAGCTTGCCGCGTCCGCAAAGCGTGCCCCGCTGAACTCTGCCGCGCCTGCGAAGTGTGCGGCGCTGAACCCCACCCAGTCGGTGAAGTTCGCGCCGTGGAAGGAAGCGTCAGCCGTGAACTGTGTTGCCGAAAAGCTGGTGTCACCGCGGAAGGTTGCGCCGAAGAAATCCGCCGTGCCGTAGAAGGTTGCGGAGGCGAAATCGGCGTTCTGAAAGTGCAGCTGTTGTAGCGGGTAGAAGATGGGTGCGCCGCCAAAGTTGAAGCGCAGGTCAGCCCACATCGGCGATATTGGCGGTACCGCGTGCTGGCTCTTCTTATGGCCTGCCTTGCTACTTTCGGAAGCGGCGGCGAGGCGGCGGCTGAACTCCATGAAGACCGTGCGGCGCACCAGCTGCTCTTCGCGTAGTGCCTCCTGATCGCGGGCAAAGTCGCCTTCGTACCCTTCGGGTGCCTCGTCTGATTCTAGGGCCTGGCGTTTCTGCGCGAGGGGGTAGGGCGTGCGGATGCACCCGGTCAGCGCGTCGATAATGGTCTGGGCTTCTTCGCGGCGCACCTGCTCGGGGAGGGATGCGTCGGTGAGCCACTCGTCTGCGAGGTTTGCGAGCGTGTACACCCCGCCGAGGCGTACGGCGGGCTGGTGCCCGTCGAGGAATTGTTCAAGGGCGTGCATGTAGCGTTCGTGCCGCCCTGCCTGCTGGTTGCGTGCCGGGGTGCTTTTGCGTTGCCGTAGCGCAGTTAAGAGTTTGTTGAGGTTCATGGCGGTGTTCCCTTCCTGCTCCGGTGCTGGCTTATAACCAGCATAGGGGAGAGCCCCGCTCTTTGCGCTCGCGCTGGGCAAAAGAGAATCCCCGCCTGCACAAGAAGTGCAGATGGGGCTTATCCAGTTTAGATTAACTATAAATATATTTATAGTTCTGGGGGATTTTTAGAATTATTAGAAGGTAAATTTTTTTCCACATTAGAGGTATAGATACCGGCCCCAATAGGTAATTTAATCAGTTTTCCTTCATGGTTTTTTGCTTCGGTTTTAATATGATATGGGCTAGATTCTCTGGTTTCAAAATTGTGTTCTTCTTTATCAGAGAAGTATGAGTACTCGAAGTTGGGCTCGACCTCAAAATAAGCCCCTTCAAAAGTTGTTGATGACATGAAGTCAGCAGAAAATATTGCTTCTCCATGGAAATTTGTATTGTTAAAAACTGTTCGTTGGTGGAATTTGGTAAAGGAGAAATTAGCACTTCCTTCAGGTAAGAAATCAGTATCGCTAAAAAATGCTTCTTTGTGGAAATGAGTTTCACAGAAGATTCCTTTTTCGCGCACAACAGAGCTTGTTATCCCTGCTTTCATGTGAAAATGCGAGAATGATAAATTTAACCCATTGTGAAAATAGGTGTAGTCAAATAGTGTAGGTCCACAAAAATCTACGTGCTGTATATTTGCCTCTCCATAAAATTGACTGTGGGATAAGTCTGTGTGGCCGTAGAATTTTGCCTTATTAAAGTTCGCGTTAGTAAATTTAACCTCCCTGAGAGGATAGAAAATAGGCGCGTGACTGAAATCGAATTCAAATTCGCTCCATTCACCCAGGCTAGGAATCATATCCCCCTCTTCGTTTTTGGTGAAAGTGCTGCCGCGCTTGCTCATTTCAGTAAAAATAGTTCGGCGTACTTCCTGTTCTTCGCGAAAGGTTGCCTGGTCTGCGAAGAAGTCTCCTGCGTAGCCAGCAGGAGGTGTGTCAGCGCTAAGAATTATTGCTTTTTGCGCCAAAGGGAAAGATGAACGAATATACTCGCATAAAATATTTATAATATTTTGCCCATTTTTGTGAGCCTGCTCTTCGGGGATATCGGAGTCACTGAGCCACTCATCTGCAATAGATGCAAGGCCTTGAATGGCGTTAATTTTTGAATAATGATTTTCGCCCTTTAAATTATCCACAAGAATCCTGGTTCGTTCATGGCGCTGAGATTGGGGGTCAGAAGAGATGTTCTGGATAATGGAGATATGGTTGTTTGTTGGCTTTTTTATGACTCCAAAGATTCCGAGAATTGCGGAAACAACCCCAAAAAAATCACTAAGCCATTTTAGGTCTAGCGCTGAAACTAGCGCAAAAATAAATCCTGCGGGGAGGATAAGATATTTTAAATCTTCAAGTAGGTATTCTATGAGGTTTTTAGATTTTATTTTTGAGTTATCTGAAAGGATTTTTATATATATTATGAAAATTACCGAAAGGATAATAAGTGTTATTGTATTTGAAAAGTCATACTTAAATGGAATTGGTGCACTTTCTAGCGCGTTATGAAATATAGAGATTGCACCCTCTATGATTAGGGCGATGCTGAAAATCCAGCCCACTATTTTTGTTGATTTATATTTGATGGTTTTGTTTTTGGGTATATTGGGAGTTTTTGGGCTACCGGTAGGGGCTGGGTTATTTTGCTCACGCATTCGAATCTCCTATCTACTTTGAGAGGATATGGTCGTATCCAGCATACGGCACGCGGATGCCCTCAAGCCACAGGTGAAGGTTAGAGAATTATGGGTTGGACAAGCGGAGACACCTCCATAGGGTGAGCAATGGAGCTTGCAAGCAGATCCTCCATATATAACTCCCTATATAAGAGGAATGATGCTCTGGAATCTCAAGGCGAGTGCTTGTAGTTGGGGCACCTGCACGAAGCGCACCTCTAGCGACGCTGTTAGGGGCCTAGCTTCCAGACTTAAAAATCGCCCCGCGCACCCTATGTAAGGTGTACTCTGACCACCTTCCGACCCCTCTCACACCCCCATTTTTGGGTTTTTTGCCCCTTGTTTTAAAAATTTTTAAAAATTTTTTCGCCCTGAGCACCCGGCACCGTCCGCCGTGCGCTGAATCGCCTCGCCGCCCCCTCACCCAGCCCAAAAACCCCGGAATTTCGCGGCAAAACCGCCCATGCATGCCTCGCCGCCGCCCCGATTTTCCCCGTAAAACACTGCCCCAGAACCCTAAAAAACCCGCCCCTCACACACCTCCGCGAAAAAAAGTTGAGTAAAGTTCACTCAACCCTATTGACACACCCTCCGAGAGGGTGCATACTTGAGTACATGAGGCTCAAGGAGCCGCGCAGACCACTCCACACGGAGCGGTACGCGCAGCACCGACCGCCTCCAAAACTTTCAAACTAACCCGCCTCGCATTAGAAGAAGCGGGGCACTAACACCTAAGGAGTGAATCAACATATGGCACGTGCAGTAGGTATTGACCTCGGTACCACCAACTCGGTCGTAGCAGCACTGGAAGGTGGCGACCCCGTCGTCATCGCTAACGCAGAGGGCACCCGCACCACCCCCTCCGTCGTCGCATTCTCCAAGGACGGCGAAGTTCTGGTTGGTAGCGTCGCAAAGCGTCAGGCAGTGACCAACGTCGACCGCACCATCTCCTCCGTCAAGCGCCACATGGGCACTGACTGGACCACCGAGATCGACGGCAAGAAGTACACCCCGCAGGAAATCTCCGCTCGTATCCTCATGAAGCTGAAGGGCGACGCAGAGGCATTCCTGAATGACAAGGTCACCGACGCTGTCATCACCGTCCCGGCATACTTCAACGACGCTGAGCGTCAGGCAACCAAGGAAGCCGGCGAGATCGCAGGCCTGAACGTCCTGCGTATCGTCAACGAGCCCACCGCTGCAGCACTCGCATACGGTCTGGACAAGGGTAAGGAAGACGAGCTCATCCTGGTCTTCGACCTCGGTGGCGGTACCTTCGACGTCTCCCTGCTGGAAGTTGGCAAGGACGACGACGGCTTCTCCACCATCCAGGTTCGCGCAACCAGCGGTGACAACCGCCTCGGTGGCGACGACTGGGACCAGCGCATCGTCGAGTGGCTGCTCGCACAGGTGAAGGCAAACACCGGCGCTGACCTGTCCAAGGACAAGATTGCTCTGCAGCGTCTGCAGGAGGCAGCTGAGCAGGCTAAGAAGGAGCTGTCCAGCGCTTCTAGCACCAACATCTCCCTGCAGTACCTGTCCGTGACCCCCGAGGGCCCCATCCACCTGGACGAGAAGCTGACCCGCGCAAAGTTCGAGGAACTGACCCGCGACCTGCTCGAGCGCACCAAGAAGCCCGTGCTCGACGTAATCAAGGAAGCAGGCGTGTCCATCTCCGAGATTTCTGAGGTCATCCTGGTTGGTGGCTCCACCCGTATGCCCGCTGTTGCTGAGCTCGTCAAGGAGCTCACCGGCCGCGAGCCCAACAAGGGCGTGAACCCCGACGAGGTCGTGGCAATGGGTGCAGCACTGCAGGCAGGCGTGCTGAAGGGCGACCGTAAGGACGTTCTGCTGATCGACGTCACCCCCCTCTCCCTCGGTATCGAGACCAAGGGCGGCGTGATGACCAAGCTGATCGAGCGCAACACCGCAATCCCGACCAAGCGTTCCGAGACCTTCACCACCGCAGAGGACAACCAGCCCTCCGTGACCATTCAGGTCTTCCAGGGTGAGCGTGAGTTCACTCGCGACAACAAGAACCTGGGTACCTTCGAGCTGACCGGCATCGCCCCCGCACCCCGTGGCGTGCCCCAGATTGAGGTCACCTTCGACATCGATGCAAACGGCATCGTCCACGTCTCCGCAAAGGACAAGGGCACCGGCGTTGAGCAGTCCATGACCATCACCGGCGGCACCTCCCTCTCCAAGGACGATATCGACCGCATGGTCAAGGACGCAGAGGCACACGCTGAGCAGGACAAGGCACGCCGCGAGGCTGCTGACACCCGCAACGCAGCTGAGTCCGTCGCATACTCCGTCGAGAAGCTCCTGAAGGAGAACGGCGACAAGCTGCCCGAGGACGTCAAGACCGAGGTCCAGGGCGATGTCGACGAGCTGAAGAAGGCACTCGAGGGCGACGACGACGCAGCAGTGAAGTCCGCACTCGAGAAGCTGCAGGCATCCCAGTCCAAGCTGGGCGAGGCACTCTACGCAGCAGCACAGGCTGAGGCATCCGAGTCCAAGCCCGCCGCTGACGAGGACGTTGTCGACGCCGAGGTTATCGACGAAGACGAGAAGAAGTAATCATGGCTGAGCAGGAAAACATCACCCCCGACCCGCTGGAGGAGGCATTCAATGCCCCCGCAGCGGAAGGCCACCCCGAAGCTGAATCGGTCGAAACCGCCGACGAAGCTGCGGAAGCCGTCGAGGCTGAGCTCCAGGACGCCGTAGAAGCAGAATCTGCGGATGCGGCACTCGCCGCAGAGCGCCTGGACTCCCTGCTTCGCCTGCAGGCAGAGTTCACTAACTTCAAGAACCGCACCGCCCGCGAAAAGGAGCAGTTGCGAGGCTTCGTAACCAGTGAACTGGTGACCGCACTGCTGCCGGTGCTCGACGATATCGACGCCGCACGCAAGCACGGCGACCTGCAGGAAGGCCCCTTCGCCTCCATCGCCGCGAAGCTCGAAGAGCTGCTCGGCAAGCAGGGCGTGGAGCGTTTCGGTGAAGTAGGCGACGCCTTCGACCCGAACATCCACGAAGCTGTACTGCAGCAGCCCACCGACGAGGTGGCTGAGGATCATGTCTCCATGGTTCTGCGTTACGGCTACCGCGTGAACGACCGCGTGGTTCGTACCGCTCAGGTGGCTGTGGCTGTCGCACCGTAAGGTGGTCGGCTAAGCATTGGCTGAATAACTAACGACGGGCGGGTGCTCTCCCTGGTGGGGGAGTGCCCGCCCTGTCGTTTGCTTGCGATATGTGCGTGGTCTCGGCATGTAGCGGCGGTGGTTAAAAAGCCTTGTAGGGCGCTAAATTTTGGTCTACCCCCTTCCAAAATTGAGTCAAGTAGACTAAACTTTTATATAGAGCATTAAGACAAGAACGTGGTGCCCTGCTAGCCGTCCCGTAACCGAGGAGGGCGGCGCATCACCGCAGAAGGAGAAACACAACATGGCAAGTGAAAACTGGCTAACCGCCGACTTCTACAAGGCACTGGGCGTTAGCGAAGACGCAAGCGAAAGCGACATCAAGAAGGCGTACCGCAAGCTCTCCCGCAAGTACCACCCGGACCTGAACCCCGGCGACGCCGCAGCAGAGAAGAAGTTCAAGGAAATCTCGGAAGCATACGACGTGCTCTCCGATAAGAAGCAGCGCGAGGAGTACGACCAGATTCGCCGCTACGGCGCCGCAGGTATGGGTGCGGGTGGCTTCGGTGCAGGCGGCTTTAGCGGCGGCTACCCCGGCGCGGACGCCTTCGGCGGATTCCGCGGCGGCACCAGCGCCAATATCAACATTGACGACCTGCTCGGCGGCCTCTTCGGAGGTAGCGCCGGCGGTTCCCGACGCTCCGCAGGCTTCACCAGCGCCGACTTCGGCGGCATGGGAGGCGGCGGCTTCGGCGGCGCACAGCACGCGGCCCCCGAAGAGAGCACCACCAGCACCCGCATCAGCCTCGCTCAGGCATACACCGGCGCAACCGTGACCGTGTTCCTGCCGGACGGCTCCCACACCGAGGCACGCATCCCCGCAGGTATCAAGGACGGTCAGAAGGTCCGCCTGCGCGGCAAGGGCCTGCGTGGCGGCGACCTGAAGGTCACCGTGCGCGTCTCCGATGACTCCGTGTACTCTCGCGAGGGCAACAACCTGGTTATGCGCGCACCCGTTACCCTCGCCGAGGCTGTCGACGGCGCAGTGATTGAGGTGCCCCTGCCCGACGCATCCACCGTGAAGCTGCGCCTGGCACCCGGCCAGGTCGGCCGCCGACTGCGCGCTAAGGGCCGCGGCTTCAAGGCTAAGGGCGGCGACGGCGATCTGCTGGTCATCCCCGAAATCGTACTGCCCACCAAGCTGAGCGCAGAGGCACAGGAAGCATTCGATAAGTTCGTAAAACTGGCTCCGCAGGAGAACCCGCGTAAGGATCTGTTAAAGAAAGCGAAGTAAACCATGGCATCTCGAGAATCATCGTCTAAGTCCCGTCGTAGCGAGCCGCTGCACAGCGTGGACCGCCCGGTTTTCGTGATTTCTGTGGCGGCTGAGCTGGCGGGCATGCACCCGCAGACCCTGCGCCAGTACGACCGCATCGGCCTGGTCCAGCCTTCGCGTGCGCCCGGTAAGGCGCGCCGCTATTCGCAGCGTGACGTGAACCGTCTGCAGCAGATTCAGCAGCTCTCGCAGGAGGGCGTCTCCCTGGAGGGTATTCGCCGCATTATTGAGCTGGAGTCCCTCGTGGAGGAGCAGCAGGAGCAGATCGCGGCGCTGCAGCGTCAGGTTGAGGACGCGAAGGTGAAGATGGGCATGTCGGAGCGCGTGTTCGCAGCCGGTACCAGCGGCGATGTGGTGCACATTGCCCGCGGTACCCGCCCGGCGCCTCGTCAGCGTTCTTCGGCGGTGGTGCTCTACCGCAAGTCGCGCTAACCTGTTAGGCTAGGATAAACGGCTCGGTTCATCAGCTCATCTGCGCTAGTCAGCCGCTCATATAGGCTTGTGCGTCTTTGTGTCATACGCCGCGAGGGAGGGTAGACCCCCGCCCCGCATGCACCTGGATTCACATACAAAAAGGTGAGGCTCCCCGAATGACCGGGGAGCCTCACCTGCTTGGTTATATAGTTGGAGATAGCATAGTTGGACTAACAAGCTCGGGGTACTGAGATAGAGGAGGGGCTGGCAGAGTGAAAAATTTGTTCGTCTGGAACACCTTTATGCAGTGGAAGCCAGTAGCTATCAAAGAACAGAAAGTTACTGAGAATCGGGCAGGCTCTGACGATGCAACAACTGACAAAAATCAGGCACCGGCTGAAGATCAAACACCAGCTCAGGTTGAGCAGGGCGTGAGTTATGAGGAGAGGTGGAGGATTGTCCAATACTTTTCTGATTGGATTAAGAATGCTGACGTGAGAATCCAGATGCTGTTGGCTGTCCAGGGCTTTATTGTAGCGGCTTATGGAGCACTTATCCCCGCCACCGAGAAAGTCGGTAACTTTTGGAATTCATGGACATATATCTGGACGGCATTTTTCGTAAGCACTGTAATTATTTCATTTAAGATTGGTTTTTATCAGAGGCCAAACATGAGTGTTTCTGGCAGGGCTGGTAATATATTCTTCTACGGTTCTTATAACGCTGAGGCGAAGACTCTGGACAGCATATCGCACAAGGACAAGATGGAATACATCAATGATCAGATGTCTACCCTAGCCGGTATTGCTGATAAAAAATTTAAAAATGTCCAAAGGCTTCAGAGTTCTGTGTTTATGAGTGCAATTTTTCTAGTCTTATTCTCGGCTGGGTTTGTTCCGTGGTTTCATGAACATTCGCTTCGGAAAGAAGAATGTTTGATTCAGTCTGTGATTGTCGCTGGGGTACTCATCTTAGTTTTATTTTACTCTGCGATTATGGATATGTGTCATGGTTTGTTAGATTCTGATAAGCAGTAAATACTGAGGTGGGTTATGGGTATTGGAAAAAATTTAACTGCATTTTTAGTGTGTGGTGTTGACATTAGCGAATCTACCGCATTGAAAAATCAGCACCCGCTATCTGGTGTCGGTGCAATATCAAGATTCATGGAGAGCTTTGATAAAGGTCTAAGGAAGCCGAGTCATCAGGTTGAACCTACAAGCGATGCAGGGTGGTTCTTGTGGAGGGTCAGGGGCGATGAGCTAGTGTATCTCCGAACCATACCTATTGGGGTCGACGGCAGACCTGAACCGGTAGCTATTGGCGAAGCGTTGCAGCAATTTATTGCAACTCTTGAATCAGTTTCTCCCAATCAGATTCCTGGTTCGTCATACACCCTAAAACTGCGTAGCTACGCTTTTCTTCTTCATTCGCAAGGGAACCCTTGGGATTATCGCTGGAATCTCATGCCTAAGGACTGGAATAACAATCTAAACGATAAGAAGGATTTAAAAAATCAGGTAGGAAGTTTGGATATTGGAAGTTCCACTGACCTGAAATCCTTCAGTAATCGTAGAATTAATCTCCGAGAGATTCAAAAAGACTATTTTATAGATTTTATTGGAGTTGATGTTGATCTTGGATTTAGGGTTGCAGAACAATCTGAGGTACATCGAATGATTCTATCGCCCTATTTGGCTTACCTTGTAATGATGGGTCTTGAAAAAAATAAGATAAGTCTATTTGGTATATATTCTATGGGAGAACGTGAGCTAAAAGGGTGCTCCATTAAAGAAACTGGTCTTATTGAATATCCACTGTATTATATTCCTATATCTAGAAAATTCTTGAGTCATGAAGAGTCTGAGAGGGAACGTAAGCAGATTAATATTTCGAAAGAAATAGAGAAATTGGAAAAGTTTGAAAAATTTAGAAATGATTCCTATCGACTTATCTATAAGAAGGCATTGGAACATATGTCGAATGAAGAATCATAGGGTTTAGATATAGAAAAATTTGCATACACACAAGAAGGCGAGGCTCCCCGAATGGCCGGGGAGCCTCACCTGCTTTAACGTATGCACTTTGCGCGGTGGCGGGAAATCACATGGGGTAACTCTCGCTGGCGCTGCTCCGCTTACTTGCGGCGGTATGTCAGATCGTGCGCGCGGCGGCCCGCCTCCTGAGCCTTACGCTCAAAGCTGGTGAGGGTACGACCCTCCCAACGCGGAGCCCAACCACCCAGCGGATCCTCCTCAGTCGCACCGGCGCCGGGGTGAACATTCTCAAAGTCGGGGTGCGCCTCCAGAACCTCACGCATGACCAGGGCGTACTCCTCCCAGTCAGTCGCCAGACGCCAAATGCCGCCGGGCTTAAGCACGCGCGCAACCTTATCTGCGAACGCCGGGGATACCAGGCGGCGCTTGTGGTGGCGGGACTTGTGCCAGGGGTCCGGGAAGAACACCCACAGCTCGTCCACGGAGTTCTCCTCAAGCATGTTGTCGAGCAGTTCGGGTGCGTTCGCCTGAGCCACACGCACGTTCTCCACGCCTGCGTTGCCCATCTTCAGCAGCAGATCCGCAATGCCGGGGGTGTACACCTCAACAGCGAGGAAGTTCGCCTCGGGCATCTCAGCTGCGCGGTGCACAATCGCCTCACCCAGACCGGAACCGATCTCGACGACCTGGTACGCCTCACGGCCGTAAATCTTGACCGGGTCGAAGGTCGCCTCGGGCGCGACGGAGGTGTCAGTGCGCAGGCGCGGAATGTCCAGCACGTGGGTGGGGGAGTAGGTGTCCCACGCCTTCTGGCGGCGCGCGGTGAGGCGGTCGCCGCGGCGGACGAAGGAGTAGGGCTGGCGGAAGAATTCCTCGGGAACCGGCTTCTTGGCCTTTTCTTCGGTGGATTCGGGTGCCTGGCTAGGCTGCGTGTTCTCAGTAGACATACCTAAAAGAATAGCGTAGCGCCGCTACACCGTGCGGTTTCGCGGCGTGCGGGGCTGGCATGACGCTGAACTAGCCGTGCGTGTAACCGGGCGTGGGGCGGGTGCGGTGCGCGTCCGGCGGGCATAGAAGGTCAGTGCGCATACAAAAGTGCGGCGGGAACGAATACTGTTCCCGCCGCACCTCGTGAGGTTGTTTGAGTGAGTTAGCGTGTGGGGCTTACTTCTTGGAGCCCAGCAGTGCCAGACCCGCGCCGAGCAGCACGATGTTGTTTGCGAGCTGCTGGCCGTCCTGGGTGGGGCGGAAGGTCGCGTCGTGCATGTCCGGGTTGCGGAAGTACATGGTCATCAGATTTGCCGCGAATGCGGTCAGGCCTGCGCCCGCCAGGCGTGCGGGGATGAAGGGGGCCAGCAGGGTTGCGCCGAGTGCGGTCTCTGCGCCGGAGATAAGCTTACCGAAGGTTGCTGCGTCCAGCTTGGAGACTGCGGGTACGCCGGTTGCCGCCATCTGCTGCAGGAAAGCGTAGGTGCCTTCGTCTGCCTTGAGCTTCTTGACGCCTGCGTCGAGGATGAGTGCGCCGGCGGTGAGGCGCAGTGCTGCGTTGGAGAACTTGCCCATTGTTGTGTCCTTCTGTTCTGTGGTTGGTCGGTTAGGTTTTCGTTTGAACGGTTACTACTCTAAACCCGGTCCCGTGCTTTGTAAAGTTTTACACGTAAAGTTTCTAAATATTTTTCGGGCAATACGAGCCCCGCCTCGGAACCCCACCCGGAAACAGTGCAAAATTCGCCCATAGAAATTTTTGGGCGCTTACCCCCTTATTTCCTGTTGGATTCATTGCGCTCATGTGGGTATTAAGGGGTAAAATTTGAAATTATGCATTCCCTGCATAATTCTTGAACAGTGATGCAAGAAGTCGGAGACCCCGCGAAATCGGAGTCCACAAGCTCAAGCGCACCGCGCAAGCTGGGGAAACGCGAGGCTCCCCTCCTTCTTGCCGCCAAGAAATATGCACGAATACCAACCACTCGGAACCGCCCAAACCATACTCAGGTGAACCGCCGCAGGAAAGAGAAATACGTGACACAGCAGCTACCGCAGCAGAACTCCGTCACCGGCCTAGACTCCGAAGCAGAGCACTCCAAGCTCCAGCGAGGACTAAGCTTCCGGCATATCCAGCTCATCGCTATTGGCGGCGCTATCGGCACCGGCCTCTTCCTCGGCTCGGCAAAGACCATTGCGCTGACCGGCCCCTCCATCGTCTTCGTCTACGCAATTATCGGTAGCGTCATCTACTTCGTGCTGCGCGCCATGGGCGAGATTCTGCTCTCCAACCCCAAGTACAAGTCCTTTACCGACTTCATTACCGACATTCTTGGCCTTCGCGCCGGGTTCTTTGTCGGTTGGTCGTACTGGTTCTTCTGGGTGGTTACCGGCATCGCGGACGTCATCGCCATTACCGGCTACGTCAAATACTGGTGGCCGGACATCCCCGCCTTCGCCCCGGCGTTGACTGTGATTGTGGCTCTGCTGCTGCTGAACCTGCCCTCGGTGAAGAACTTCGGTGAAATCGAATTCTGGTTCGCCGTCATTAAAATCGTCGCCATTGTCGCCCTCATTATTGTTGGTGTGCTCATGGTCGCCTTTAGCTTCACCTCGCCCGACGGTACCGTCGCCTCCGTAACGAACCTCTGGGAGCACCCCGGCCCCTCCGGTAGCGGCATCTTCACTCAGGGGCTGACGGGCTTCCTGGGCGCCTTCCAGATTGCGCTTTTCGCTTTCGTGGGCGCCGAGCTCGTCGGTGCCGCCGTTGCGGAAACCGAGCACCCCGAACGCACCCTGCCCAAGGCAATTAACGCGGTGCCCTTCCGTATTGGCCTCTTCTACGCTATGCCGCTGCTGACCATCCTCGCCGTCACCCCCTGGGACAAGCTGGATAAGTCCATGAGTCCCTTCGTGGGCATGTTCTCCCTGGCTGGCATTGGTATTGCCGCCTCCCTGGTGAACTTTGTGGTGCTGACCTCCGCGGCGTCCTCGGCGAACTCTGGTATTTTCTCGACCTCCCGCATGGTCTACGGTCTGGCGCACGACGGTGCCGCACCCTCCGCGCTGGGTAAGCTCACCAAGAACGGTGTGCCCGCCAACGCCCTGTACCTGACCACCGTGATGCTGCTGTTCAGCCTGGTCATGCTGTATGCCGGTAGCGGCATCATGGAGGCGTTCACCGTGGTGACCTCGGTGGCGTCGATGATGGGTATCTTCACCTGGAGCATGATCCTGATTGCGTACCTGGTCTACCGTAAGAAGTTCCCCGAACGCCACGAGGCATCCGCATACAAGATGCCCTGGGGTATTGGCATGAGCTGGTTCGGTCTGGTCTTCTTTGCCGTCATGGTCTACGCTCTGAGCCTGTACCCGGACACTGCAATCGGCCTGGCGCTGACCCCCATCTGGTTCATTGCTCTGGCTATTGGCTACGAGATTCTGACCCGCCGCCACGCGGCGAAGCGTGCTCGTGCGCTGGCTGCCGAGAAGCCTGCTGAAGAGGCTTCTCAGAAGTAATTCTGCTCTTTCTTTGGTGCGTGTTGGTAAGCCCCGTTTCTGCATTCTTTTGGATGCGGAAGCGGGGCTTTCTTGTGCTCCTTGGTCGGGTGCTAGGCGGCATTTTTGCGCCGCTTGATGTGATTTCAATAATAGAGATAAGTCACTTTTTTCGTGTCAAAACCTGTTCTTGCACTCTGAACACCTGTAGAATAACTATCCAAGTAGCTGTGAGAGCTCCCAGAAAAACTTCGCGTTAATCGATAGCGTGACACTTCCGAGTACCGCGCAGTAGCTGGCATGGAGCCCCAGCCGCGCCCCGAAATCCGGGGACACCCCGCAAAGCAACGGCCGCATATTCATGCACTAGCTATACCTCCTGAATTTTAATGATTCTCATTATGGGCAAGGGGTGCATGCGGTACGGGGTACAACCGCTGAAAAGAGGACGTCGTGACTGAACAGAACAACGTCAGCCTGAATCCTAAAGCTCCTGAGCAGGGAGAGCGACTGCACCGCGGTCTAAGCAACCGCCATATCCAGCTCATTGCCATTGGCGGTGCCATCGGTACGGGCCTGTTCATGGGCTCCGGCCGTGCCATCTCCCTGGCAGGGCCCTCCGTTATCTTCGTGTACATGCTCATCGGCGCCTTCATCTTCCTGGTGCTGCGAGCCATGGGCGAGATCCTCCTCTCCAACCTGAGGTACAAGTCCTTCTCCGATTTCACCACCGATCTGGTCGGCCCCATGGCAGGATTCTTCCTCGGCTGGTCCTACTGGTTCATGTGGGTGGTTACCGCCGTCGCGGATATCATCGCAATTGTTGGCTACCTGCGTCTGTGGTGGCCCGACCTGCAGGCATGGATTCCGGCGCTCGCCGTCATCGGCGTTCTGTTGACCCTGAACCTGGTGTCCGTGAAGAACTTCGGCGAAATCGAATTCTGGTTCTCCATGATTAAGATCGTCGCCATCGTTGCCCTGATTATCGTTGGTGGCGCCATGGTCGCTATCGGCTTCACCTCACCCAGTGGCGCGCAGGCGTCCGTCGCAAACCTCTGGAACGACGGCGGTATGTTCCCGAACCACTTCATCGGCTTCCTCGGCGCGTTCCAGATTGCCGTCTTCGCGTTCATGGGCTCAGAGCTCGTCGGTACCACGGCGGCAGAAACCAAGGACCCCGAAAAGACCCTGCCCAGGGCAATCAACGCCGTGCCGGTACGTATTATGGTCTTCTACGTGGGTGCGCTCGTCACCATTCTGATGGTTACCCCCTGGCGCCTCGTCAGCCCCGATAAGAGCCCCTTCGTCGCCATGTTCACCCTGGCGGGCCTGGGTATCGCCGCGCACATCATCAACTTCGTGGTGATTACCAGCGCAACCTCCTCGGCGAACTCCGGTATCTTCTCCACCTCGCGCATGGCATTCGGTCTGGCGCGCGAGCGCAGCGCCCCGCAGTTCCTGGGCAAGATCTCTAAGAACGGTGTGCCGCGTAACGCGCTGTTCCTCTCGGCCGTGATGATGCTGTCCTCCATCGTGCTGCTCTACGCGGGTGACTCGATTTCTAGCGCGTTCAACCTGGTCACCACCGTGGCTGCGGTACTCGTGATTTTTGCGTGGGCGATGATCATGGTCAGCTACCTGATGTACCGCAAGAAGTTCCCGTCACGTCACGAGAAGTCGAAGTTCCGCCTGCCCGGCGGCCGTTTCTCCGCCTGGCTGTCGCTGGTATTCTTCGCCTTCACCATCGGTGTGCTGACCATGGATGAAGAAACCCTCAGGGGTTTGCTCGCGATGCCCGTCTGGTTCGCGATTCTCGGTATCGGCTGGTTCTTCAAGCGCCGCGCGGATGCACGCCGCCACGAGGCGATTTCGACCCGCACCGCGCAGATTGCGATTGTGGAGGCGTCCGAAATCTTCTCGGCACGCTAGGCAACCCGGCTAAGCAACCAGGCTCAGCCACGCCGGCTGGGGCTACAGAGATTAGCTTCCGTCAATTGCCTGAGCATGACTAAAGCCCGCGTCACCTGCTCCTCTCAGGGAGCGGGGACGCGGGCTTTCGCTGTCTCCAGGGATGAACCCGACGAGAGGCTCGCGGGAGTGCTTTCTTAGACGGAAGCCATCTCAGCCTCTTCGGCAAGCGGGTCGTTGTCATCATCGGTGCGGTAGAAATCCCAGCGTTCACAACCGCAACCCGAACGCATCGCCTCGATGACGGCGGCAGCTGCCTCCAGTGGGTCGAGCGCGTGCAGGTTCCACAGCGCATGAACCGGTACCGGGTGCCTCCAGCCGTGCTCCTGCAGGAACTCCGGGTGGAAGGCGGGTAGCGCCTCGGCGGTGGGTTCGAGCTCGCAGAGGAAGCCGGTGGGGGAGCGGAAGACCGTCACCACGGGGGTCGGGTCGGCGTCTTCCAGGCAGGCACCGTCGAAGAAGTAGTAGGTGCTCAGGCGACGGTTCCAGGCAAGCTGCGCGAGGCGTTCGCCGAAGACTTCCACCGTCTGCTCCCACTGGGTGCGGTGGTACGCCGCCAGGTCGGTGTGGGCGGTCTGCACCACGCCGATGCCCTGCTCGGTGAGTTCGCGGGCGCTCAGACGCGCTGGCTCTGTGGGTTCTGCCGGCTCTGCGGGTGCGTCCGCGGGGGAGTTGTCCGAGGTATCTAGCTCTGCTAGTTCTGCTTCGGTGAGCTCCGTGTTAGACAGCTCAGCATTAGTCAGCTCAGCGTCGAGGAGCTCAAGCTCCTCAGTGGCACTCGATTCAGCAGCGCTCGCCTCAGCGGCACCCGACTCCACGGCAGCTACGTTGGCTTCGTTTTTCGTCCACAGGCGCAACTCGCGGGCAATCTGCGTGCGTCCGCGATGCAGGGCCGTCTGCCAGGAACCGAACTTGGCGCGCACCGCACCCAGGGTCGGCACCTCACCAATCAGAGTCTGAATGGTCGACCAGTAGCCGTACATGAGAGCCGTCGGCTCGCGGTCGTAGCGGGCACAATAGCTCAAAAACAGGCTCAGGGTCTTCGGCGCAAAATCCTCGGGTACCGCCGCGGCGTCAATGTACCACTCGTTTTCGAGCGCCTCCGCCGGGTAGATGCCGGTGCGGAGCATACCTAGGGACCAGTTGCCGTCACCGAGGTAATCGTTCGCGGTCTGAACCGGTGCCGGCCACGCCGATTCGCCCTCCATGCTGGAGGCAAGCAGGGTGTAGAGGCTGCCGCCCTCGGTGCCGATTTCTTTCACGCCGCGCTGCCGGATGTCCTCGAGGGTCTGCGCGTACGCCTCTTCGTCCAGCTGGGAGTAAGGGTGCGCGGCAAGGTACTTGAGCGTTGCACCAATCTTCGCCAGAATGTGGGCGATGTCTTCGCTGCTGAAGTGGCGCGCCTCCAACGCGGGCGGCAGGTCGTGGATAATATCGCAATCAAGAATCAGCGCCGTGTACTCGGGCTCCGGGGGCAGATCGTAGGCTTCCGCGAAAACATACCAGAGGCCGCAGGCGAGCACCGTGTAGCTCGGGGCCTCTGCCGTGACCGGACCAAACTGCCAGATACCGGAGTTCAGCGCATAGTTCAGATGCTTCTTGTTGATGTGCGGGTACAGAAAGTTGAGGCGGCGGAGAACCTGGCTAGGGGTGAACCCCAGCGCGGCGAGTTCGGCGATGAGTTCCGCGTACTCGTCGTGAAAATCTAAGTAGCCCTCCGGAGCGTTTGATAGCGCGGCTTGTTCGCGCATGGGTCCCTCTTTCATCTGCGGGATGTGGCAGCACCTTGTCGTACCGTGCCGCCGAAACCCTGAATGCGTGCACGCAGACAAGGGCGTTTACGTGGTGTGATGCCACCCCTTATCTGCACGAATAAGAGATATTTTTTCAAAAAATATGCTCTTTTATCTAAATTTATCGCTCAAACTTACCACTATTCAAATACGTGCACCCTCAACACGGTTTCTTACGTAAAGATGACAGCGTTTAGCGAACCCACAGGGCAAAATGTGCACAAAGAGCCGTATTCTGCACTAGAAAATGCTGTGGAAATATACGCTCACCCGCACCCTCACAGGCGAGCAAAATACGCCCCGCGCTGACTCTACCCTCAGCATCACCGGCCAACCCATGAGCCGCGGCGAAATATGCGAAACTGGAAGGATGAGCGAACACCCCCTCCCGAGCAGTATCCGCCCGCGCGCGAATCGAGCTGCAGACCCCGCGCCCAGCAGCGCCGCACACCGCGAAAAACACGAAACCGGCGGCAATACTGAGCAGCCCGCCGAGCACCTCATCAACGCGCTCGCCGTAGAAACCGGCATTGCGCCGCACCGCATCCGCGCCGCCGTGGCGCTACTCGACGCCGACAACTCCGTACCCTTCATCGCCCGCTACCGCAAAGAAGCAACGGGCGCACTCACCGACACCCAGCTGCGCACCATCCAGTCGCGCCTGGGTCAGCTCCGCGCCCTCGAAGAGCGCCGCAACCGCGTGCTCGAAGCGCTCACCGACCGCGCCGACGAAGGCCTTATCGACCCGCTCACCCTGCTGCAGCTGCGTTCCTCGCTCATGAACGCCGCCACTATCGCAGACGTGAACGCCATCTACGCCCCGTACCGCAGCGAGCGCGTGACCCGCGCCCAGATGGCGCGTGCCGCCGGGCTTGATTCCCTCGTTGAAGACCTGCTGGAGGTGCCCCTCGCCGAGGCGCACGCCATTGCCGCCGCGTACATTACCGACGGCACCGAAGACGACGAGGACGACGAGGATGAGGGTATTGAGGCTGCAGAGGCGGACGAAGCCTTGCAGATTCACAGCGCCGAAGAGGCCCTCGACGGTGCCCGCGCGATTCTGATCGACCGCGCCCTCACCGACCCGGTGCTGAGTGAAAAGCTCCTCAAGCGCCTGCGTGAGAGCGGCGTGATTGAGTCCCGCGTGATTGCCGGTCAGGAAAGCACCGGCGCGAAGTTCTCCGACTATTTCGCCTTCTCGGACCGTATTCGCTCCATTCCGCCGCACCGCGTGCTGGCGTTGCACCGCGCCAAGGACGCCGGCGTGGTGCGCCTCAAGGTGGATGTGGCGCCCGCCCCCGTGGCGCTCAGCCGCCTGCGCGGTGCCGCCCGCGCCGAGGCTGAGGCCGCCGCCGAAAATTACGAGAACGTCCGTTCTGCATACGAGCGTGAAGTCGCCGCCGCGCTACGCATTCCCGTGCAGGTGCTCAACACCGTCGATGACGAAGATCGCGTACTCGGCTGGCTCGCCGCCACCGTCCGCACCGCATGGCGCAGCCACCTGCGCCCGCGCCTCGCCGAACGCATCCGCCACCAGCTACTCGACGCCGCCGCACAGCACGCCACCGAGGTGTTCGCCTCCAATCTGCGCGATATTCTGCTCGCCGCACCCGCCGGACACAAGACCACCCTCGGCCTGGATCCGGGTCTGCGCCACGGCGTGAAATACGCCGTGGTTGACGGCACCGGTGAGCCGCTGCGCGTGGGCACCGTCTACCCGCACGCCCCGCGCAACCAGTGGGCAGAAGCACTGCGCGAGCTTGCCGTCGCCTGCCGCGAACACGGCGTGGAACTCATCGCCATCGGCAACGGCACCGCAAGCCGCGAAACCGACAAGCTCGCCAGCGAACTGATCCGCACCCTGCGTGAGGAAGGCATAGACGCACCCCAGAAGGTGACCGTCTCCGAGGCGGGCGCCTCCGTTTACTCCGCCTCCGCCCTCGCCGCCGCCGAGCTGCCCGACTACGACGTGACCGTGCGCGGTGCCGTCTCCATTGCCCGCCGCCTGCAGGACCCGCTCGCCGAGCTCGTCAAAATCGACCCGCAGTCCATCGGCGTGGGCCAGTACCAGCACGACGTGCCGCCCGCCGCCCTGCGCCGCGCCCTCAACGACACCGTCGAAGACTGCGTGAACGCCGTGGGCGTGAACCTCAACAGCGCCTCCGTGCAGCTACTCGCGCACGTGGCGGGCGTGGGCACCGCAACCGCCGAACGCATCGTCGCCTACCGCACCGAACATGGCCCCTTCGCGAACCGTCAGCAGCTGCTGAACGTGCCGCGACTGGGCGCGAAAACCTTCCGCCAGGCGGCAGGATTTATTCGCATCCGCGGCGGTGAGGAGCCGCTGGACGCCTCCGCCGTGCACCCGGAAGCCTACCCGCTCGCGCGCCGCATTATTGCCGACGCGCAGGCGCGCAACGGCGCCCACTGGGTTGCCGGCGCCCTGGGCACCTCGGACGGAACCGACCCGCTCGCCGGGCTGGACCCCGCCGACTACGTGCAGGACAGCCACGAGCAGGATAAGCATGGGCAGGACAGTCACGAACAGAAGAGCGCGGAGGAAGGCACCGCCGGCGTGTACACGGTCGAAGACATCTTCACCGAGCTGCGCCGCCCCGGCCTGGACCCGCGCGGTAGCTTCCGCACCGCCCGTTTCTCCGAGTCCGTCTCGCACTTCGAGGACGTACGCCCCGGCATGGTGCTCGAGGGCACCGTCTCAAACGTGGCGGCATTCGGCGCGTTCGTGGATATTGGTGTGCACCAGGACGGCCTCGTACACATCTCGCAGATGAGCCGCGGCTACGTGGCGAACCCGCACGATATTGTGCGTAGCGGCGACATCGTGCAGGTGCGCGTGGTGGAGGTCGACCCGGCACGCCGCCGCATCTCCCTCTCCCTGCTGGTAGAGGACGAGAACTAGCGTTCGCTAAAAACTCGGCCCTGAGAACGTCAGAGCTGAGGGCACAATAAAGCCCCGACAAGCACTATCTGTGCCTGTCGGGGCTTTATGTAGGTGTGTATCGAGCTATTATACGCCCGAGCTACACCTTAGAAGTCGATGTTCGCCGGGTCAGCGCCAATACGACCCTCGGGGCTGGACAGCGCATCCACAGCCGCGATGTCCTCGGCGGTCAGCTTCACGTTCACCGACGCCAGGTTCTCCTCAATGCGGGAGGGGGTCACGGACTTCGGGATAGCCACGGTGCCCTTAGCCAGGTGCCACGCCAGCACAACCTGTGCGGGGGTTGCGCCGTGGCGCTCCGCGATCTCAGCCAGCACGGGGTTCTGCAGCAGATCGCTACCGTTGCCCAGCGGGCTCCACGCCTGAGTCGCGATGCCGTACTCGGCGTGAACGGCGCGCAGCGCCTCCTGCGAGAAGTAGGGGTGTAGCTCAATCTGGTGGATGACCGGAACCACGCCGGTCTCCTCGATAATCTCGCGCAGCTGCTCCTCGGGGAAGTTCGAAACACCAATCGAACGGACCTTACCCTGCTTCTGCAGCTCAATCAGCGCACGCCAGGAATCCAGGTACAGGCCCTGCTGCGGCTTAGCCCAGTGAATCAGGTACAGGTCAACGTAGTCGGTGCCCAGCTTCTCCAGGGAAGCCTCGAACGCCTCGAAAGCGCTCTCGTAACCCTGGTCAGAGTTCCACAGCTTAGTGGTGAGGAAGATGTCCTCGCGAGCCACGTCGGAGTTAGCGATAGCGCGGCCCACGCCCGCCTCGTTGCCGTAGATAGCAGCGGTATCGATGTGGCGGTAGCCAATCTCCAGGGCGGTGCCTACAACCTTCTCGGCGACCTCGTCCTCAACCTGCCACACGCCGTAGCCCAGCTGCGGAATGGATCGGCCGTCGTGGAACTTTACGTTGGGTACGTTGTAGCTCATGATGCTCCTTTGGAATCTATGGGGAGGCGGCGCCTCCGTAAGCAGTCCTTCAAGGCTACGCCTCAGAGCTCCCGTTGAGAAGAGCCACAGCGGAATCGGGTGTGAATCTAGCCCGAGGCGTAACCACGTGACGAAAGATGACGGGTGCCAGACACCTCCTCAGGCTGGAGGGCGGCTACCGCTCGACAGCCGGCGTAAAGAGCTCGCGCACATCCTCAGCTGTCACCGCCGCGGAGGCGAACTCGCCCTCACCGACCACCGCATCGAAGAGCGCGGCCTTTGACTCCTTGAGCTGCATGACCTTCTCCTCAATCGTGCCCTCGGCGACCAGGCGGTAGACGTGCACCTCCTTGTCCTGGCCGATGCGGTGAGTACGGTCCACCGCCTGTTGCTCGGCGGCGGGGTTCCACCACGGATCCATGATGAACACGTGGTCCGCCTCGGTCAGGTTCAGACCGAAACCGCCAGCCTTGAGCGAAATGAGGAACACCGGCTCCTGACCGCTCGTGAACGCCTCGATGACCTCGGCGCGGTTGCGGGTCGAACCGTCCAGGTACAGGTGGCCGATGCCCTCCTCCGCCAGGCGCGCCGAAATGCTCTTGAGGTAGCCGGTGAACTGGCTGAACACCAGCACGCGGTGGCCCTTTTCGAGCAGGCCGGGTAGCTGCTGAACCAGGTAGTCGCGCTTGACCGACGACACCCCGGCGTAGGCCTCCGGGTCAATCAGCGCGGCGTCAAGCGCTAGACGGCGCAGCAGGGTCAGCGACTGGAAGATCGTGAACCGGTTCTTGTCCATATCCTCCAGCAGACCCAGCACCTTCTGGCGTTCACGCTGCAGGTGCGTGTCATAAATGCGGCGGTGACCGGCAGTCAGCGGCAGGTTCACGCGCGTATCGTTCTTCGCCGGAAGCTCTGCCGCCACCAGCTCCTTGGTGCGGCGCAACATGAGCGGGCGGATGCGCCGGCGCAGACGAGCAGCCGTCGCCGCGGCGTGCGCCGGGTCCTCACCGGACTCCGCCGGGCGAGCGTACAGGTCACGGAACGCGCGGGCGGAGGGGAACAGACCATCCGCCACAATCGCCAGCAGCGCCCACAGTTCCATGAGGTTGTTCTCAATGGGCGTGCCGGTCATCGCGATCTTGGTGCGGGCGGGCATCGCGCGGGCGATGGACCAGGCGCGGGTGCCGGTGTTTTTGACGAATTGCGCCTCGTCCAGCAGGAGCGCACCCCAGCCTTCAGGGGTGGAGAGTTCACCCGTGGATTCGTCAACGGTGCGGCCCAGCGTGCGGGCGTAGCCAGTGTAAGCGTCCTCGTCCATGCGCAGCAGCGTGTAGCTGGTCAGCACCAGGTGCGCCCCCGCGATGCGCTCAGCCAGAGGGGTCTTACCGGCGGTGGTTTCGGTAATGGTCACGACCTTCGCCTCGGGTAGGAATCGCTCAGCCTCCGCCGCCCAGTTGGCGATGACGGAGGTCGGCGCAACCACGAGGAAGGGCGCGAACGGCTCGACGCTCTCACCGCGCCCGGCAGTATGTTCGGAGGCGGCACGCTCGGAGGCGGCACGGTGCTCCTCGATTGCGTGGGCGAGCAGAGCGAGAGCCTGCACGGTCTTACCCAGACCCATATCGTCGGCGAGAATACCGCCCAGCCGCTGCTCGTACAGGAAGGACAGCCACCGGAAACCCTCCACCTGGTAGGGGCGTAGGGTCGCCTGCAGACCGGCGGGCACCGGGCGCTGAGCGATCACCCGACGGGAAGCCTTCTGCGGCGCGGGGGAAGCATGAGCACCCTTGTCAGATGCTTCTTCAGTACCCTTTTCGGTGCTCTCTTCGGCGTCCTCCAGGCTCTCAACCAGCTCCAGCAGCGAACGCACCTGAGCATCCCACCGCGCGGTCGTATGCACGCTCGCCGCCAGCGACTCCAGCTCAGAGAACAGCCCCGCCTGGTGACGGTTAATGCGCAACTCACCGCCCGCATCGTCGAGTTCGCGAGCCTCCGCAATGAGGGTGCGCAGGGTCTTAAACTCGGGCCGACGCAGCGAGAAGTAGGTGCCGTTACCGAGCAGAATACGGTCCGCCCCGCGATCTAGCGCCTCAAAAATCTGGGCGAACGGCACGGTCCAATTATTGACCTTCACCGCAATGCCCAGACCGAACCAGTCGCGAGAATTGCCCTCGCTCACGGTGATCTCAATGAGTGCGTCGGTCGCCTCCACGAACTGCGGCGGGGTGCCGTTAAAACGCACCTGAACAGCGGAAACACGGCGAAGCTTCGGCAGAATCGCGCTGAGCAACTCGCGGGTTTCCCAGCCTTCGATGCGGCGCTCCTCCAACCCGGAAAGCGCCGGGTGAGCGGCAAGAATTGCGCGCACCGAACGCAGCACGCGCGCCTCAAAACGCTCATCGCGAACCTCGCCGCCCTCTTCGCCGGGGTAGCCGAAAACGGGCAGGGAGTACACATCGGAGCCGGTCGCAGGATTCTGCGCGCTCGCCTCCTTAGCGCTCGCCTCATCAGTGCTGTCCTCCGCGAAGGGGTTCAGCGGGTACTCCCAATGCCAGCTCAGCTGCGCGTCGTGGCGTACCTGCTCGTCAAAGCTGATGTCAAGTACCAGATGCGGCGGCTTCACGCGCGGCAGCGCCAGCGCCGGATCGGGGGTCAGCGAGGGAATGGAGCGGCTGAGCGCGGGCAGGTATTCCTTCTGGAACGTGGCGCGTTCCGCGGCGGGAATGTGCACGGTACCGGCGCTAATGAGCGATTCGGATGCGGCATCGAGCGGCTCAACCAGGGGGATGAGCGCCAGCTCCACGCCCTCGGGCAGTTCGGGTACGGCGGGGGAGTAGCGCACCCGTTCGCCCTGCGCCGGGTTGATGGTCGGGGTAGAGGGTTCAGCAGGTACCTCCCGCGCGTCCTTGTGTACGAAAGATTCGCGGCCCACTTCATCCAGCGCGCCGGGGCGCGCGGTCTTCCAGTGCACCGCCTTTGCCGCCTGCTCGTACTCCTGCTGAGCGAGCCCGCCCAGGGCAAAGAAGCCGGTGCGCGGGGTGCCGATGGGGTGGCAGTGCTCGGCGGGCAGCCAGAGCTGGCGCAGTAATTCGCCTTCGCGTCCTTCCCAGCTGAGCGCTGCTTGAAGCTGCAGACCCGCGCCTTCTCCGGGTGTATCTTCTGCGGCGGCGGCGTGCAGGCGCACCTGTGCGGGGCTCAGCACGGCGTAGTTCACCTCGCGGCCGTTGACGAGCAGGGGCAGGCCAATATCTTCCGCGCGGGCGAGTACATCCCAGAGCAGAGTGGAGGCAGATGCGCTAATCGAGATCCAGTCGCGGTGCGAGGAGTACATGTTCTGCCAGGGGCGGGCAATCGAGTAGAGTTCGGCGAAGAATCGTTCGTGTTCGGGGTAGATTTCGTGCCGCCCGACGGGTCCGCCCACGCTGGAGGCGAAAGTTTCCCAGCTGAGTCCGCCCTTGATCCAGCGCCCGGTTTTGGATGCCATGAGCGGGCGGGCGAGCAGGTTAATGCTGGGGGTTGCTCCGGGCATATTGCGGCCGCGCGCGTAGGATCCGGAGACGCTCAGCGAGAAATCCAGGGCGCCGCTCACGCGCATCGAATCAATGCCCGCAAGGTCCTGACGTGCGGAAAGAACGGATGAGAGGTCGCGCCGCCAGGCAGAAATTTTGGAGGTGGCACCATCGAGCGCTGTGGGGTCGAGCGCAGTGGGGGAAGAGCCTAGTTCGTTGAGCGCAAAGCTTCCCTGCAGGTTTTCGGGCTCGGCAGTCTCCGCATCGGGCGCGGGTAGGTTCGCCGCGGTGGTGAGTGCACCGGAGGCGCGCAGTGCCGCGAGCGGGTCGGCGGACTTCTTCGCCTCGGCAACATCCGCGCTCTTTGAACCTGCGGATCCCTTTGCCTCTGCCGCGTCCTTCGCAGCGGCACCCTTCGTTGCGGCACCGGGTACGCCGACCGGTCCGGGGTGTTCGCTGAGTGCCTTTTTCGCTACGGAGGCGCGGTCGAGCGCGGTGAGCATGAGCGCTACGGCGTGCTTGCAATCGGTAAGCACGGGGCAGGTGCAGCGGGCGGTGAAGGTTGCGGAGCCGCTGACGGCGGGGAAGAAGCGAATGGTCACTTCGTAGGGGATGATGGTGCTTCCGTTGACAAGCCCGGTGAGGGTGCTGTTGTCTTCGTCGTAGCTGTAGCGGATGACTTCGCGGTTGCGCTGGTAGGCGACACCGCGCTGGTAGGTGCGGTGCCCGGCCTGGCGAATGATCTGCGGTACGGTGACGGGAATTTCGGGGAAGGGGTTGTTGGCGCTCACCAGCTCATTATCGCGTATCGTGCGGGTTTGCGCCTTGTCGCCGGTCATGTGCTGGCGACTGCTGGACTTGCTACCGGGCTGGCAGTTAGGCAGGCCGCAGGGGCGACTATTGAGCGGTGGTTTGGAGCGTATTTCGTATTTTCGTCGGGGGAGTTTTTAACGCATAAAAACAGCGGTATTCACATAAGATATTCCGCGCAGTATCAAAAATTCTCGCCATTTAAAACGTTTCCACAAGCCAAAACGCCAATAACCTAAATCTCTTTCAGAAAACGCTTTACTTAACTTGAGAAAATGCTGTAAGCTAAACCCAGCTTCAAGAGTTTCGACTGATAAGCTCCGACTATGGTCGAACGCCAACCCCATGTTCACGGGTGGCTCGGATGACGAAGCGGTTTGTATTCACCACCGGAATAACCGGTGGTAATTGGTACAGACAAGAGCAACGCGAAAGGATCGCGCCACTCACGGCGCAGGTTGTCACATGTACAACGGCTCTGCAACCAAAGCAGCAATCTCTCTGAACCCCTCCCGCTCCTACCAGGAAAGCCTGCGTGCCGCAGCTGTCCCCGCGCGAGGTGGATACACCGCAGTCAGCATTGACGATTACTCCCGCATTTCTTCTAAGCGTGACGAGTTCCTGAACTTCCTTCTTCTGCCCAACCCCGAGGGCATCCCCGCTATTGAGTACGCCGGTCTGCGCGTAGCGTAGCATTAGGGGTATGAATTTCTCCGGTATGCTCCTGGACTCCGACGTTCTTGCGGAGATCCGTAAGGCGAATCCTGACCCCGCCGTGGTCGCTTTTCTGCGCCGCCGCTCGTTCCGACACATGTACATTTCTGTGCTGAGTATTGGTGAGCTGAAGGGCCTGTACCCCTACCCGGAAACTGATCGTTGGATTACCGAACTTCTTGAGCGCTTTGGCGACCACGTTATTAATGTGGATGCGCGTGTGAGCCTCGAGTGGGCTGGCCGTCAGGCGCCGCGTGGCGTGCATGCTGTGGGTCGTGACGATGCCGGTCCGCTGCCTACCGCCGCTCTGGAGGGTCTGATGGCGGCGAGCGCGAGTGCCTATGATTTGGAGCTGATTTCTTCTAAGGCGCAGGTGTACCGCGCCTGGGGTGTTCAGGCTTCCAACCCGTGGACTGAGGATTAAAACTTTGTCGGATGCGCCTCCTCGCGTGCGTCCCTGTATGAATCCCTGTGTGAATAGTTGTGAGAACCCGCTTTCGAGTGTTAATCGGAGGCGGGTTTCGCCGTTAATTCGTGGCATGATTGAAGGACGATGAAAAGCACCTCACCTATCTCTCGTTATTCCATGCCCATGCCTCTGTGGCTTCAGGGTGTTGTTGAGCTAATTGTTACTGCCCTGTTCTCTGCTGTTGCAGTGTTTGCGGCGATGTCTGCCGTGTGGGCGACCAAGGGCTTTGGCGACATGGAGTTCTCCTCCGTGGCCGCCATGTCGGCGCATCTGTGGCTTCTGATTCACGGTGTTCCCTTGGATCTTGCGGCTGCTTTTGGTGCTTCTGCCGGCACGATGACGCTGGTGCCGCTGGGTTTGAGTGTTCTGCCGCTGCTGCTCTGTTATCGTTCGGGTCGTCGCCTGGCGCGTGCCTCGTATGAGGGTGAGTTTTTGATTCCGGTGCTGTCCGGTTCGGTGACTTATGCGCTGATTAGTTCGGCGATGTACGGTTGGGCGAGCCCGCATCCGCAGCCTCTTCAGGCGTTGAATGCTGCCCTGGTGCCTTTGGGTATTGTGGTGGCTGGTCTGATGTGGGGCGGCTACCGTGAGGCGCGTTCGCTCTCACGCATGGTGGGTGTTGATACTGCGGAGCAGATTTCGCAGATGAGTCAGTATTCGCGTTGGGCGGGTTCGTATGCCTGGGCTGTGGTGCGTGCTGCGGTGGTTGCTTTTGTGGCGCTGATTGGTCTGGGTGCGGTGCTTTTGGGTATCGGTATTTTGGCGGGCTGGTCGCAGATTGTTGCCACCTACCAGGAGCTGCACGCCGGCGCTGTGGGTGATACCGCGGTGACTCTGCTGCAGTTGGGTTTCTTGCCGAACCTGGTGATTTATGCGATTGCGTGGTCGACCGGTGCCGGTTTCTCCTTTGGTGCGGGTACCTCGGTTGGTTTGACCAGTAGCGATGCTGGTACTTTGCCGATGCTTCCGATTCTGGGTGCTGTGCCCGAGTCGATGGGCACGGCCGGTCTGTTGGGTCTGCTGGTGCCGCTGGGTGCCGGTGCGATTGCTGGCTGGTGGTTCTTGCGTGAGGGTGAGGATCACCTGGATGAGTGGGTTGCCTTGAAGGTTCCGTTCCGCCCGCTGTCTGCGCTGATTTCTGCCGTGGTGCTGGGCGTGATGACCGGTATTCTGACGTCGTTTGGTGCCCTGTGGCTGGGTTGGATTTCGTACGGCTCTCTGGGTATTGGCCGTTTTACGGAGGTTGGCGCTGAGCCGCTGACTTTTGCGGCGCATACCGCGTTGACGGTGGGTGCCGGCGTGACGTTCGGTATGTTGCTGAGTCGTGCCCTGGTGCCGGATAGCAGCCGTGAGCTGCCTCGTTTTGCGGATGAGCGCCCGAACCTGGGTGAGCGTCTGATGAGTTTTATTGCCTCGATCCGTGAGCGTTTTGCCCAGAGCCGCGAACGTTTTGCACAGAGCCGTGAGCAGCGTGCGCAGGAGCGTGCCCAGGAACGGGCAGAGCGTGCGCAGCGTGAGGCTGAGGAAGCCGCAGCACGTGAAGCTCAGGAAGCTGCAGAGCGTGAGGCCGCTGAGCGTGAAGCTGAGGAAGCGGCACGCGCGCAGGATTCCGAGAACGTTGTTGAGGCCGAGCAGTCCGTGGCGTCTGAGCAGTCTGTTGTGTCTGAGGTGGCGACCGGTCATGTCCCGGTGCATCCGCAGGAGCCTGTGGTTGCCGTCCCCGTGGAGGCGACCGAGCAGCTGGCGCAGCGTGCGGCGGCGGACGCTTTCGCTGAGATTGTTGCAGAGCGCGAAGAGGTAGCTGAGGCACCCGCAGTGGAAGAACCCGCTGTGGACGCTGCTCAGGATTCTGTCTCCGAAGAGGCAGCTGCTGAAGAGATCCCTGCTGAGGAGTACGAGCCGATTGAGGCCGTTCAGCAGGTCGATTACCTGCACTCTGCGCACGTTGAGGATGCCGCCGAGCCTGCCTCCAGCGAGCACGCTACGTACGAACACAGCACCTATGACCCCGCCGCGTACGCTCACGACCCCTCCGATGAGCAGACCCGCGAGCTGATTCAGGAGCCCGTCTACGAGGCTGCTGAACCCGTGGCGGCTGAGCGTGCTGTTGAAGAGTCCGCAGAGCAGGCACCGCGTTCGAAGGGCCGCGCGAGCCGCATCATGGCGTACTTCGGCTTTGGTCTTGAGCAGCCTGCCGCAGTGCAGGGTGACTCAGCGCAGGGTGACGCAGCCGATGCCGCATCCGCCGCGCAGGATTCCGCTCAGAGCCGTGCCAGCGACCGTACCAGCGACCGCGCGCATGAGCGTGAGCAGAAGCGCGAGGCGAAGAAGGCGGCTAAGGCGGCACGCAAGAAGCAGAAGAAGGATTCAGAGCGCGACTTTGTGGATCGCGAGCTGGATGTTCTCTCCGCTGATCAGGCGATGAAGCGCATCTTTGAGGTTCGTAGCCAGACCGGCGTGCTTCCGCTGGTGACCGATGAGGCCTCTACCGTGGAGCTACCCCCGCTGGATGTCAGCTCCTCGAAGCCCCATGGTTCTAGCGCCCAGGGTTCTACCGCGCGCACGAAAAACTAGCGCACTGCATTCTTAGCGAGCGGAAGAAGAGCTGGACGTGCCGGTGAGCTTGTCCATCGTGCCCTGGAACTTCTGGTCGCAGGTGTACATGTCGGTCTGAGTCAGTGCAGCGGCGCGGCACTCACGGTACTCCTGCGCGCCGGGCATGAAGGCAAGACCGATGCCGCCGAGCAGGGTCATTGCGCCGTAGATAATGCTGACGCCCGCAGCAATGTAGAAGAACCAGGGGCCGCGGTACACTGCGGTGCGCACGATCGCAATAATGCTCAGGGTGATGCCGGCGAGCGCGAAGAGGAAGAGCGCCAAGAAAAGCGGCATCGTGGAGAGCACGAAGGAAGAGGCCGCAAAAATGACCAGCGCGGCAACGATCAGCATGAGCGAGGTGCGAATATTCGCCTTCTGCTGTTCGATGGGGTCGATGGGCTTGCGCGGCTTCTTGCCCTGAGGCCCCCGAGGCTGCGGCATCATGTTCTGCGGTGCCTGTTGCGGCGCTCGGGGCGGAACCTGCTGGTTCTGCGGTGTGCCGTTGTTCGGGGTGGGCTGCTGCGGCGTGTTATTCGGGCTGTTCTTCGGAGTGTTCTGCGGGGGAGTAGACATACCTATAAGGGTACCGCCCCGCCTGCCCGCGACCTATTGAGTATGCAGCCTATTGAGTTCGCGCCCTGTTGAGTTTGCGCCCGGTGAACCCCGGTGAGGATTTGTCTCGCCGGGGTTTCTTTGTGCTCGCCTTTGGGCTTTAGGGGCGTTGGGAACCTCCTACCCCCTTTGGATAAGGGTGTGAGACGGGTTATACTAGTCGGGTGCGAATTGTGGTTATGGTATCCGGCTCCGGAACGAATCTTCAGTCCATCCTCGACGCTGTAGCAGCGGGCGAGCTTCCCCTCGACATTGCGGCAGTGGGCGCCGACAAGCCCTGTCTGGGTATTGAACGTGCCCAGGCGGCGGGTGTACCCACCTTCCTGGTGCAGCCCGGCGACTACGCCGACCGCCCCTCCTGGAACCGCGCGCTGGAAGAAAAGATTGCTTCCTACGACCCCGATTACATTGTGTTCGCCGGTTTCATGCGCATTGTTGATGCGCAGCTGGTCGAGCGTTTCAGCAACCGCATTATTAACACCCACCCCGCCCTGCTGCCCTCTTTCCCGGGCGCGCACGGCGTGCGTGACGCCCTGGCGCACGGTGTGAAGATTACCGGCCTGACCGTCCACTTTGTGGATGCGGGCGTTGACACCGGCCCCATCCTCGCCCAGGCGGCAGTGCCCGTACTGGATGACGACACCGAAGAGACCCTGCACGAACGCATTAAGGTGCAGGAGCGCCGCCTGCTCGTGCAGACCATCGCATCTCTCGCGGCATCTCACGGCGCTGAATCCCACAGCGCCGCATCTGGTAGCTAATTCCGCCCACTAGATTCTCGCGGCGGAATGAGCCGAGCTCAACCCCGCCGCCCACACACGTTCCGTTGTGGCACCCGAGTACCCCTGAGGGGAAGGTGCACAGCGGCGGGGAATACCCCCACACATATCCTGTCGATCCTGGCAGGCTACGTCCATCCACCAGCTGTGCCGCCGAGAGCCGGCGTGCACGTCTAAAGCATCGGAGTATTTGTGTCTCTCATTGAGCTCGATCGCGTGCCCCTGCGCCGCGCCCTCATTTCCGTCTACGACAAGACCGGTCTGGAGGAGTTCGCCCGCGGCCTGCACGAGGCTGGCGTCGCGCTGGTCTCCACCGGCTCCACCGCATCCACCATCGCGGCAGCAGGCGTACCCGTCACCGAGGTTACCGAAGTGACCGGTTTCCCCGAGTGCCTCGAAGGCCGCGTGAAGACCCTGCACCCGCGCATCCACGCCGGTATTCTGGCTGACCGCCGCAAGCAGGAGCACATCGACACCCTCAATGAGCTGGACGTTGAGGCGTTCGACCTGGTGGTTGTGAACCTGTACCCCTTCGTTGAGACCGTTGCTTCCGGTGCCGATCAGGACGCCATTATCGAGAAGATCGACATTGGTGGCCCCTCCATGGTTCGCGCCGCCGCGAAGAACCACGACGCCGTCGCAATTGTTGTGGACCCCGCCGACTACGCGCGCACCGTTGAGGCCGCTAAGAACGGTGGCTTCTCCCTGGATGAGCGCCGCCGCCTTGCCGCTGGCGCATTCGCCCACACCGCTGCGTACGATACCGCTGTGGCTACCTGGACTGCAGCCCAGTTCCTGCAGGATGAGGGCGCTAACTTCTGGCCCCCGTACGCTGGTCTGAGCTTCGAGCGCAGCGAGACCCTGCGTTACGGCGAGAACCCGCACCAGCGTGCCGCCCTGTACTCTGACCCCGCCGCTGCCCCCGGCATTGCTCAGGCGGAGCAGCTGCACGGTAAGGCGATGAGTTACAACAACTACGTTGATGCTGACGCCGCTCTGCGTGCCGCTTACGACTTCGATGAGCCGGCTGTTGCCGTTATCAAGCACAACAACCCCTGCGGTATTGCTGTGGCAACCCCCGGCGCGGCTGACCCGATTGCGGACGCCCACGCGAAGGCGCACGCTTGCGACCCGCTGTCCGCATACGGTGGCGTGATTGCCGCTAACCGCCCGGTGACCGCCGCTATGGCTCAGACCGTCAAGGGTATCTTCACCGAGGTGATTGTGGCTCCCGGCTTCGAGCCCGAGGCGCTGGAGATCCTGCGCGAGAAGAAGAACCTGCGCCTGCTGGTTCTGCCCGAGAACTTTACCCGCGAGGCTATCGAGTACCGCCCCATTTCCGGTGGCGCACTCTTCCAGGAAGCTGACCGCCTGCAGGCTGAGGGTGACGACCCGAAGAACTGGACCCTGGTTGCCGGTGAGGCAGCTGACGAGGCAACCCTGCGTGACCTCGAATTCGCGTGGCGTGCACTGCGTTCGCCCAAGTCCAACGCTATTCTGCTTGCCGATAACGGTGCCGCTGTGGGCATCGGCATGGGCCAGGTGAACCGCGTGGATTCCTGCAAGCTCTCGGTGGAGCGTGCGAACACTCTCGGCGGTGAAGGTAACGAGCGTGCCCGCGGTGCGGTTGCCGCATCCGATGCGTTCTTCCCCTTCGCTGACGGCCTGCAGGTGCTGCTGGACGCCGGTGTGCGTGCCGTCGTGCACCCGGGCGGTTCGATCCGTGACGAGGAAGTTATCGAGGCGGCTAAGGCTGCTGGCGTGACCATGTACCTGACCGGTACCCGCCACTTCTTCCACTAAAAATGTGTAGCGGGCTCAGCCTATGCTGAGCTACCCGCTGTGAGCGGGGCATTCTTGGGTGAACCTTTGGGTGAGCCTGGGATGCCCCGCTTTTTCGTGCTATCCACCTGGGACTTCTGCGTTGGGGCATCCGTATTGTGGGCAGTCGTATTTATAGAATTTTTGCTCTATTTTGCGCAGAATTTGCGCATGCAGGCGCGTCACGGGCGACCGGGATGCGCACGGATGGGCTAAAAGTTCGCTAGGATTAGGGTGTGCCTAAAGTCAGCGAAGAATACAAAAAGAACAGGCGTTCTCAGATTGTAGAGACCGCCCGCGAATGCTTCATCAAGCACGGTTATCAGAAGGCTTCGATGAGCGACATTATTGCGGCCACCGGCCTGTCCGCTGGAGCGATTTATAACCACTTCTCTTCCAAGGATGAGATTATCCTGGCGGCAGCCCGCATGGACATGGCGCCTTTCGACCGCATCCGCGCCGAACAGCCCTGGGACTACGTGTTCGGGTGCCTGAAGGTGCTGGACACCCCCAAGATTCGCCGTCACCTGCTCGTCACCTGGGGCGAGGCTGTGGCAATGCCGCAGCTGGCGACCGTGGTGTCTGAACAGCTGAGCTACCTGCGCGATCAGTCCCTGGAGCGCTACCGCGCCTGGGGTGCCGCCGAGCTGGACTTCACCGAAGAGGAGCTTGAAGAGTGGCTGACCGTTATCGGTGCCGCGGTGCTGTCGGTGCTGACCGGTTACGTGGTGCAGACCCAGCTGGTCGCTGGCGGTAAGAAGGAGAGCGCTCGCGAGGCGTACCTGGAGTATGCTTCCGCTATCCTGCGTCAGGCGTAGGGTGTGTAGACCCGCGTAGCTACCGCCGATAAAGCCTGCCGGGGTGTGTTGCGCGCCCCGCACTGGACTCGCGCCGACGCCGTAAAAACTTCATCGTGATGCTTTGTAAAGCCCGTTTTCCTTCTCGAAGGAAAGCGGGCTTTACGGTATTATGAGGTGTAGCTCATATTTTTCCATTCAGGGTTTTCAGCTGGAGGCGCGCACCGCCTCCTGAAGACCGCCCGGCGCACGCCGCGGCAACCCCGATGATGAGCGACCTAAGATAACGCAAAAACACTCCCAGGAGCGTAATGTCCGAGCAGAAGATCCTCGAGATGCCCCTCGCTGACCTCGACCCCGAGGTTGCAGAAGCCATTGAGCTGGAGCGCAAGCGCCAGCAGAACACCCTCGAGATGATTGCATCCGAGAACTTCGTCCCCCGTGCCGTCCTCGAAAGCCAGGGCTCGGTACTGACCAACAAGTACGCTGAGGGTTACCCCGGCCGCCGCTACTACGGCGGCTGCGAATTTGTCGACATCGTTGAGTCCCTCGCTATTTCCCGCGTGAAGGAACTCTTCGGCGCTGAGCACGCCAACGTTCAGCCCCACTCCGGTGCGCAGGCGAACAACGCCGTCATGCACGCGCTGCTGAACCCCGGTGACACCATCATGGGTCTGTCCCTGGCACACGGTGGCCACCTGACCCACGGCATGAAGCTGAACGTCTCCGGCAAGCTGTACAACGTTGTGGCGTACAGCGTGGACGAGTCCGGCCGCATTGACATGGAGCAGGTGCGTGAACTGGCTCTGGCCGAGCGCCCCAAGCTGATTATTGCCGGCTGGTCCGCGTACCCCCGTCAGCTGGACTTCGCTGCGTTCCGTGCGATTGCTGACGAAATCGGCGCATACCTGTGGGTGGACATGGCTCACTTCGCGGGCCTGGTGGCTGCGGGTCTGCACCCGAACCCCGTCCCGCACGCGCACGTGGTCTCCTCCACCGTGCACAAGACTCTGGGCGGTCCCCGCTCCGGCTTCATCCTCTGCACCGAGGAGCTGAAGAAGAAGATTGACTCCGCAGTGTTCCCCGGTCAGCAGGGCGGCCCGCTCATGCACGTGATCGCTGCGAAGGCTACCGCGTTCAAGGTTGCCGCATCTGAGGCGTTCAAGGACCGTCAGAAGCGCACCGTTGAGGGTGCGCAGATCCTGGCGAACCGCCTGCTGCAGCAGGACGTGAAGGACGCCGGCGTTGCGATTGCCTCCGGCGGCACCGACGTTCACCTGGTGCTCGTTGACCTGCGCGACCACGCTCTCAACGGCAAGGAAGCAGAGGACCTGCTGCACGATGCCGGTATTACCGTCAACCGTAACGCCGTGCCGAATGACCCGCGCCCGCCGATGGTGACCTCCGGTCTGCGTATCGGTACCCCCGCGCTGGCGACCCGCGGCTTCGACGCTGAGGGCTTCACCGAGGTGGCCGACATTATCGCTTCCGTACTGTTGCCGAACCCGGACATCGCTGCGCTGCGTGCCCGCGTTGAGGCGCTGTGCGCCAAGTACCCCCTCTACCAGGGTACCGAGAACTGGTAGACCCATGAATGACCCCGTTCGCTCAGCATCCCCCGCGGGTGCTGAGCGGGCGGGGTTATTTCGCCCTGATACTTTTACCGCCCTGCCCGCTACATCCGTTACAGGACGTAGTGGGGGAGCGGTACCTCCTGGGCACACACCCTAGAACTCAACACACAGACCGTCCGTTTCGGCGAACCCCGCCGCAACCTATGGAAGGAAAAACAATGCCCCAGATTCTAGACGGTAACGCAACCGCCGCAGCCATCAAGGAAGAGCTGAAGGAGCGCGTCGAGGCGCTCAAGGCTAAGGGTATTACCCCCGGCCTGGGTACCGTCCTGGTCGGTGACGACCCCGCATCCCGCTCGTACGTGGGCGCTAAGCACCGCGACTGCGCAGAGATCGGTATTAACTCCATTCGCGTGGACCTGCCCGGTGACATCACTCAGGAAGAGCTCGACGCAGAGATTGACAAGCTGAACAACGACCCGGCGTGCACCAGCTACATTGTGCAGCTGCCCCTGCCCAAGCACCTGGACACCAACCGCGTGCTGGAGCGCATTGCCCCCGAGAAGGACGCTGACGGCCTGCACCCGACCAACCTCGGCAAGCTCGTACTGAACGTGTCTGAGCCGCTGGATTCCCCGCTGCCCTGCACCCCCAACGGTGTCATTGAGCTGGTCAAGCGCCACGGCATCGACTGGAACGGTAAGAACGTTGTGGTGCTCGGCCGCGGCATTACCGTGGGTCGTCCGCTGGGTCTGTTGCTGACCCGCCGTGAGGTGAACGCGACCGCAACCCTGGCGCACACCGGTACCGAGAACCTGGACGAGGTACTGCGCGAGGCTGACGTCATTGTTGCCGCTGTGGGCGTTCCGCACGTGCTGAAGGCTCACCAGGTCAAGGACGGCGCAATCCTGCTGGACGTTGGTGTGTCCCGCGCTGAGGACCCGGAGACCGGCAAGAAGAAGCTCTTCGGTGACGTCTCCCCGGAGGCTGCGCAGAAGGCGTCCTGGGTTTCCCCGAACCCCGGCGGTGTGGGCCCGATGACCCGCGCGGAGCTGCTGGTGAACGTGGTGGAGACTGCGGAGCGTCAGGCGGCATAAGGCTCGCAACGTTTCAGGGCTGATTCAGAGCAGATAACTCAAAAGGGCGGTGCCCCGGTAGAACAATCTACCGGGGCACCGCCCTTCACACTGTCATCACACGAGAGAAGGCAGATGCTAGAGAATCATCTCGTAGAAGTAGGCGTCGGCAAGGTACAGGGTCTCTGAATACTCGACCGGGCTACCTTCTTCGGTGTAACCGGTCGCGCAGACCTTGAATGCCGCCTCGCCCACGGGAACCTGGTGGTTGAACGCCTCGGCGTCGGCGTCGGTGAAGAGCGCTGCGCTGGTACGTACGCGGGCGTGCTTAATGGCGTTGGGGGTGTCGGCAAGCTGGTCGAAGGAGCTCGAAGCGCCGGACATTTCCGCCATCATAGCGTCCAGGATGCTGCTTGCAGCGGCCTTCACAAAGTAGGAACGCTCAAAGCCAATGACTTCGTGGTCGGCAAGACGCAGACGGCGCACGAACAGCACTTGCTCGCCCACCGGCACGGACAGGTGGGTGGAGATCTCTTCGGTGGCGTCCATCCAGCGGGTCGCAATCATGCGGGTGGAGCCCTCAAAGCCGCGGCGGCGCATATCGTCAACGAAGGTGCCCACGCGCGGAATGTAGGTGGCGTCGGTGCGCTCGGCAACGTAGGTGCCGGAGCCCTGCACGTTGTAGAGCAGGCCGCGTTCAATCAGAACCTTCAGGGCGCTACGAACCGTCTGGCGGCTCACCCCAAAGTTCTGCTGAATCATGCGCTCGGTGGGTAGCTTATCGCCGGGCTTGCCGGGAATAATGTAGCGCTGCTCAATGTAGTGGATAACCTGCTCATACTTCGGGCCGGGAATCGGGGGTAGCTCGTAGCGGCTCTCAGCGTTGTGAGCGGTACTTTCGGATGCGGTGGTGCCCGCAGAAGGTGAGGGGGCACCGTGGTCGGTGGTCTGTGAGGAGTGTGAATTCATCACCCAATAGTTTACCGTTCAGCCAGAGAAAAAACGCGCACGAGTGAAAATTTCTCTTCTCTCAAACTGGCATAATTAAGACTATGCATTTTTCTAACACCCCTGCACCGCGCCCGAGCGGTCTGCTTCGCGTGGCGAGCGTGAATGTGAACGGTATCCGAGCCGCCTACAAGAAGGATATGGCGGCGTGGCTGGCGAGCCGTGACATCGACATTCTCTGCCTGCAGGAGGTACGCGCCCCCGACGCTATCGTGCGTGAGCTGCTGGATGAATCCCAGTGGCATATCCTGCACGCGGAGGCTGCCGCGAAGGGCCGCGCCGGAGTGCTGGTGGCGACCCGCCGCACCCCGAACTCAGCCGGTGAAGTCCTGGAGAACCAGCCGGTGGCGACCCGCTCGAATATTGGCGAAGAGTACTTTGACGATTCGGGCCGCTGGGTTGAGGCGGACTACGTTCTGCCCAACGGTAAGACCCTGACCGTGGTCAGCGCCTACGTTCACTCCGGTGAGGTCGGCACCCAGAAGCAGGACGATAAGTACCGCTTCCTGGAGCGCATGCTGGTGCGCATGCCTGAGCTGGCAAAGCACTCGGATCACGTGCTCATTGTGGGCGATTTGAATGTGGGCCACACCGAGCTGGACATTAAGAACTGGAAGGCTAACCAGAAGCGTGCCGGCTTCCTGCCGGAGGAACGCGCCTACTTTGACCGCTTCTTCGGCGATATCGGCTACCGCGATGTGGCTCGTGAGCTGGCGGGTCAGGTGCCCGGCCCCTACACCTGGTGGTCTTACCGCGGTAAGGCGTTCGATAATGACGCAGGCTGGCGTATCGACTACCACATGGCGACCCCGGCGCTCGCCGAAAGCGCTGTGGAGGCGGTCGTGGACCGCGCGGCAAGCTACGATGAGCGTTTCAGCGATCACGCACCGCTCGTGGTTGACTACCGCATCGGTGAGTAAGACGCGGATCTCGCGTACAGATAAGTTTTTGAAGATGTGCTGCACCGTCCGCAGCACCACACAGGAAGAACTGCACAGGAAATAACTATGGCAGACGAAAAGAAGCAGGATAAGTCCCTCATCCCTAACGCCTCTCAGCAGAAGGCGCGTATCTACTCGGGTGCGCAGCCGTCGGCTGATTCGATGCACCTGGGTAACTACATTGGTGCTGTGAACAACTGGGTGGCGTTGCAGGAGGACCCGAATAACGAATGTCTGTTCTTTATCCCGGATATGCACGCTATCACCGTTCCTCAGGACCCCGAGGAGCTGCGTGAGCGTACCCGCCTGACCGCGGCGCAGTACATCGCCTCCGGCATTGACCCGACCCGCACCCCGCTGTTCGTGCAGTCGCACGTGCCCGAGCACGCCCAGCTGGCGTGGGTTCTGAACTGCTTCACCGGTTTCGGTGAGGCGTCCCGTATGACCCAGTTCAAGGACAAGTCCCAGAAGCAGGGTGCTGAGAACGCCTCCGTGGGTCTGTTCACCTACCCGATTCTGATGGCTGCCGACATTCTGCTCTACCAGGTGGACGGCGTGCCCGTGGGTGAGGATCAGCGTCAGCACCTGGAGCTGACCCGTAACCTGGCTCAGCGCTTCAACTCCCGTTTCGGTGAGACCTTCGTGGTGCCCGAGCCGGTGATTCTGAAGGAAACCGCTAAGATTTACGACCTGCAGGACCCGACCTCGAAGATGTCCAAGTCTGCAGCCACCGATAAGGGCCTGATTAAGCTTCTGGACACCCCCAAGGCAACCCAGAAGAAGATTAAGTCCGCCGTGACCGATGACGGCTCCGTCATCGCCTACGACCGCGAGGCTAAGCCCGGTGTCTCTAACCTGCTCTCCATCTACTCGGCAATGACCGGCGAGAGCATCGATGAGATCGTGGCACGCTACGAGGGCAAGATGTACGGCCACCTGAAGGTTGACCTTGCCGATATCGTGGTGGAGCGCCTCACCCCGGTGCGTGAGCGTACCCTCGAGCTGATGGACGACCCTGCCGAGCTGGACCGCCTGCTGGCTGTGGGCGCATCCGCTGCCCGCGAGATCGCTACGGTCACCATTGAGAACGTGTACAAGAAGGTTGGCTTCCTGCCTGCCGCCGCAATCTAGCGCGCTGTTCAGCCAGTTCGGCTGAGACGCCGCATGACCTGCACGATTGAGATGACAGCACAAGAGAACTCTTCGAGCCCCACGACGGCTCCTGTATCCCCGACTCTGAAGCCCGGTCACCGCTACCTGAGCGTTATTGCGCACGTGAGCGGTGAGAATGTTCAGCGCCTGGAAGAGTGGAAGCGCGCGGTAGCCGGTGGTGCGGTGGCGCCTATCAGCACCCACGTGACCGTGTACCTGACGGAGCTGACCGAGTCTCTCCTGGCTGCGGTGCAGTCCTCCCAGTTCCGCGAGGCGCTGGACACGCCGCGTTTTGAGGCGCGCTGGGGCTCGGTGCATTCCTTCCGCCCGGTCACCGAGGTGGAGTACCTGAACCTGGAGGCGGGTAAGGCCGAGTTCGAGCAGATTCACCGGAAGCTGGTTGAGCTATTCGGCACCGGTGCGGCGTCCTTCCCCTATGTGCCGCACGTGACCTTGGGCCACGGGCTCACGCAGGAGCAGGTTGATCACGCCCGTGAGGTGTTTGACGCTCTGCCCGCCGAGCAGCGTACCTTCACCGTGGATCACCTGCACTGCTACTCCTACGACGGGCAGGACTGGGAAGAAATCAGCGTTCTGCCGCTGCGTTAGTAGCTGGCGTATAAACCTGGCATACACAAAGAGAGATGCGGCCGATAAGTTATCGGTCGCATCTCTCTTTGCGTTTTCGCTAGGTTTATCCCAGAGAGGGTTATTTCAGAGAGAGTTATCTCAGTGTGAGAGTCCTAGTGGGAGTGGCCCTCGCCGGACTCGTGCGCGTCAGCCGAAGCCGAGGAGGAAGCAGCACCGTGTGCCTCAGCCTCAACCGGTGCAGCGTTCGAGGAAGAGACACCCAGAATCTCGTTCGGGGTCTTCGGAAGCTCCACGCTCATCAGCTCCTTCGGTGCTGCCGGGTTCGACAGGGACACCGCAATGAGCTTCTTGGTCGCCGGGTCGGTCACGTAGGCGGTCTTACCGTCCACCCATAGCGCCGGACGCTCGTCCTGCCACGTCTCAGACTCGGTCCACGCCTCCATGAGCTGTACGGAGCCCAGCTCAGCGCCGGTTGCCGGATCGAAGATACGCAGCTTGCCGTCGGTGGTCAGCAGCAGCGCCTCACCCTTGGGACCGCGAGCCAGAGAACGGAAGGTGTAGCTCACACCAGAAGGCAGGGAGTAGACGGTGCGGGTTGCCGCAACGGTGTCGATAATGGAGAACTTTTCGGGGCGCTCCAGCTTGGCGTCCTTGTCGGTCTTGTAGTCCGCCAGAACGTACTGGGAATCAGCCTTGCCGGCCTGGTTACCGGAACGCGAGTACGGGTCCTGGGGGTTGGTGATCTTGGTGAACTTGCCGTCCTTGTAGATCAGCGCGCCGTCGGTGCAACCGATGGAGAACGCGCCGTCCTTGGCGATAGCTTCACCGTGAACGCCGGGGCAGGCGGGGCTCTCGGTAACGGTCTTGCCCTGCGCGTCCACAACAGCGGCACCGGTGCGGGTCTTCGAATCGCCGACCGCAACCAGGTACTGGTCGTTGGGCAGCGGGATTGCGAAGCCGTGGTGCGGCTTGGGCAGGGTGACGGTGGTGGTCTCCAAGGAGGAAACGGTGCGCTTATCGTGGGTCAGCTTCGCCGGGTCGTACACGGCGAAGGAGCCGGTACCGTCAGCAAATGCCGCAACCTTGCCGTTGTCCTTGATGACGTGACCGGTGTGGTCAGCCGCGAGAGACAGCGAGGACAGGGAGGGGGCGGTGGTGTAGTAGTGCGAGTGGTCGCCGTGCGCTACGGACCATACGCCGGTGTCCAGGAAGGTGTAGCTGTTGCCGTCTGCAACGACGAGGTGGCGGTTATCGCCAGCGTCGGAGAGGCGCAGGAAGCCTTCCTTGGGGATGTCTGCGAGTAGCTTCATGTCCTTGGCGTCGTAGACGAGCACGCCACCGTCGTAGGTGATGGCGACGCGGCTTGCCGGACCCTTACCTTCGGTGATGGGTGCTGCAGTTGCGCTCGCGGAGGTGGAGGCGCTGGGGCTGGCCTGTGTGTTCTGGCTGGTCTGGGCGTTCTGGGTGCCGCATGCGGTCAGGGCGAGGGCGGCTACTGCGCCGAGTGCGCCGGCGCGGGTGAGGAAAAATTTACGGGTCATGTGCATCTACTAAGGCTAACATGAGAATGGTTCTCTATAAGGGGTGGTTCTCGGTTTGTATCAGACTCTGGAAGTGCGCTCTACACGGGGTGAGTATGGCATTCTGATCCCTGTGCAACCGTAAGGAGCGTCCTTTCGATCCCCACTAGGCAAAAGCCTTGAATCCGCCCGCGAAATGATCCATCGGAGCATAAACATCGGGGCATAAGAAAACCGGCTCTCTTCTGAAAAGAAGAGAACCGGTTTCTAGAGGTATCTTGTGCTCGAGCAGGGTTCAAGCATCTGCGCGGGGCTAACTACTCAGGGCTAACTGTGTGGGGCTAACTGCGCGGGGCTATCTACTCAGAGCCAAAAATTTAGAGGAGGTTGTTCAGGCCTCGTGCCTTAATCTCGCCCACAGCGTCCTTGACAGCCTGTGCCTTGGAGCGCGGAGCGACCAGCAGAGCATCGGGGGTATCCACCACAACGATGTCGTCGAGGCCAATGATAGAGATCTTGCGGTCAGTGTTCGCGACAATAATGCCGGAGCAACCATGGTTGATGACGTTGTCCTTCTCGCCGAGAATGGTCAGCTCTTCGCCGCTCTTCTCGGTGTTCAGGCGTGCCACAGCGTCGAAGTCTCCAACGTCGTCCCAGCTGAAGGAGCCGGGAACCATTGCGACGTCGCCTGCTGCCGCTGCGGGCTCAGCCACAGCGTAGTCGATAGCGGTCTTCGGCAGGGTCTCCCAGACGCGGTCCATAACAGCCTCGCGCTCGGGGGTGTCCCAAGCGTTAGCGATTTCCATGATGCCCGCGTACAGCTCGGGTTCGTTCGCCTCGAGGTGCTTGAGCATCAGGGCCGCCGGTGCCACGAACATACCTGCGTTCCAGGTGTACTCACCGGAGTCCAGGTACTTCTGTGCGGTGGCGGTATCGGGCTTCTCCACGAAGGTGTCCACGGCGTGAGCGTTGGGTGCACCCTCGATGCCCAGGGGCTCGCTGGCGTGAATGTAGCCAAACGCGCTGGAGGGCTCGGTGGGGGTAATGCCGATGGTGACAATCTTGCCGGTTGCCGCGGTGACGACAGCTTCGGTCACCACGCGGTGGAATTCATCCACGGGGCTAATCACATGGTCAGCTGCGAAGGAGCCAATGATGGCGTCCGGTTCGCGGCGGTGGATGATAGCGCAAGCCAAGCCGATAGCTGCAGCCGAATCCTTGGGGGAGGGCTCCAGCACCAGGTCAGCGGCACGCAGTTCAGGAATCTGCTGGGTAACCGCATTGGCGTGCGAAGTGCCGGTAACCACCATGACGGAACCGTTGCTGAGGTCGATGAGACGGTCGTAGGTGTCACGCAGCAGGGAATTGCCCGACGAGGTGAGGTCGAGCAGGAATTTCGGGGCGTGCGCGCGGGACAGGGGCCACAAACGCGAGCCAACACCGCCGGCGGGAATGAGCGGGCGGAATCGAGTGAGTGCAGTATTCATCGCTTCAAGAATAGCGGGTGAATTTGTCATATATCGAATTCTTTTAGGTTTTAACAAAAAAGTGTCAGGCGGCTCTCATTTAGGCGTTGTTTGAGGTTAGGTTAAGGTAAGTTCCGCATGAACACAGGGGAGTAGGCGATATCGCAATAAAAACATGCTCTAATTCCCTTTTAGAACCTGTAAAAAAACCCTAAACAGGGTGTCAGTAAGCTGTGAATTTACCTGATATCTTGGAAGTAACAGACGAACAAAAAGCAGTCGGTGAGCACACAGCTGTGCCTGGAAGATGGGGCCTAAAAATGCGGTACCAGAACCCAGACGCTCGCCGTCGCAGCAGGAGGTTATTCAGTGTTGAATGGTTCTAAAGGAACCCTTTACCGCGGCCGCTGGGGCATGTGGTCCTGGGTTGCTCATCGCATTACCGGTATCGCGATTTTCTTCTTCCTTCTTGTACACATCCTGGATACTGCCGTCGTGCGTATCTCCCCGGAGGCCTACAACGGCGTACTGAGCCTGTACAAGAACCCCATCATGGGTCTGGGTGAGACCGCGCTTGTCGCCGCCATCGTCTACCACGCGTTCAACGGTATTCGCATTATCCTCATCGACTTCTGGGGTAAGGCAACCAACTCGCACGTGGAGCACATTCAGGCGAAGAACAAGGACGGCAACGTCGAAATTAGCCAGAAGGCAACCTACACGCACATCAAGATTCTTTGGGTTGTGCTTTTCCTCTGGGCAATTACCGTTGCTGGCTTCGCCGCACGTCACCTGCCGATCGTTTTCTCGCACATGGGAGGTCACTAAACTATGGCTACTCCGCTTAAGCCCCGCACCTATGTACCCCGTCTGCGTGATAACCGCATCGACGGCGTAAAGTACAACCGCTCCTCCTCCAAGCGCAACAACTTTGAGATGTTCGCTTGGCTCGGTATGCGCCTGTCCGGCGTCGTACTCGTCGTGCTGATTTTCGGCCACCTGTTCTCCAACCTCATGGTCGGCGACGGCATCCACGCCATCGACTTCGGCTTCGTGGGCGGCAAGTGGGCGAACCCCTTCTGGCAGGTCTGGGATTTGCTGCTGCTCTGGCTGGCTATGCTGCACGGTGCTAACGGTATCCGCGTCATCATTGACGACTACGCTGAGAAGGACCGCCTGCGCGTTTGGCTGAAGGTTATCCTCTTTGCTGCATGCGCATTCGTCCTGCTGATTGGTACCCTCACCATCTTCGCATTCGACCCCTGCCCCTCCGGCGCAGCGGCTGAACTGCTCCCCAGCTTCTGCTCGGCACGCTAACGGCGACGTATCCGAGACAAACTACAACATCTAAAACACAGAAAGAACATCATGCAGGTACATAAGTACGATGTAGTGATCGTCGGTGCCGGCGGCGCAGGTATGCGTGCCGCCATTGAGGCCGGTCAGCGAGTTCGCACCGCGGTACTGACCAAGCTATACCCCACCCGCTCCCACACCGGTGCGGCACAGGGTGGCATGTGCGCCGCTCTGGCAAACGTTGAAGAGGACAACTGGGAGTGGCACACCTTTGACACCGTCAAGGGCGGCGACTACCTGGTCGACCAGGACGCAGCAGAAATCATGGCTAAGGAAGCTATCGACGCTGTGCTCGACCTGGAGAAGATGGGTCTTCCCTTCAACCGAACCCCCGAAGGCCGCATCGACCAGCGCCGCTTCGGCGGTCACACCCGTGATCACGGTAAGGCTGCTGTGCGCCGCGCATGCTACGCAGCTGACCGTACCGGCCACATGATTCTGCAGACCCTCTACCAGAACTGCGTTCGCCACAATGTGGAGTTCTACAACGAGTTCTACGTTCTCGACCTGATCCTGGTCAAGGACGAAGAGGGCAAGCCCCGCCCCGCCGGCGTCGTCTCCTACGACCTGGCAACCGGCGAGGTCCACGTCTTCCAGGCTAAGTCCGTGATCTTCGCATCCGGCGGCTGTGGCAAGATCTTCAAGACCACCTCCAACGCACACACCCTCACCGGTGACGGCATGGCTATCGCGCTGCGTGCAGGCCTGCCCCTGGAGGACATGGAATTCGTGCAGTTCCACCCGACCGGCCTGGCTGGCCTGGGCATTCTCGTCACCGAGGGTGCTCGTGGTGAAGGTGGTATTCTCCGTAACGCTGACGGTGAGCGCTTCATGGAGCGCTACGCACCCACCATTAAGGACCTTGCACCCCGCGATATCGTGGCACGTGCAATGGCAAACGAGGTGCGCGAAGGCCGCGGCTGCGGTCCCCATAAGGACTACGTGCTGCTGGACCTGACCCACCTGGAGCCCTCGCACATCGACGAGAAGCTGCCGGACATCACCGAGTTCGCTCGTACCTACCTGGCTGTGGAGCCGCACCACCAGCCCATCCCGGTGTTCCCCACCGCGCACTACGCAATGGGCGGTATCCCCACCAACAACGAGACCGAGGTCTACCGCAACAGCAAGGAGACCATCCCCGGCCTCTACGCAGCTGGTGAGGTTGCTTGCGTGTCCGTCCACGGTGCAAACCGTCTGGGCACCAACTCCCTGCTGGACATCAACGTGTTCGGTAAGCGTGCAGGCCGCAAGGCTGCAGAGTACGCAGCATCCGCTGAGTTCGTACCGGTTCCGGACGACGCAGCAGATCGCGTGCTGAACATGCTCAACGGCATCCTCGAAGGCAAGGGCACCGAGAAGGTCGGCGCTATCCGCGCAGACCTGCAGAAGGCTATGGAAGCTGACATGCAGGTGTTCCGTACCGAAGAGACCATCCGCGCAGCACTGGCAACCATCGCTAAGCTGGAAGAGCGTTACAAGAACATCTCCATCCAGGACAAGGGCAAGCGCTTCAACCTCGACCTGCTTGAGGCTGTTGAGCTCGGCTTCCTGATTGAGCTGGCAAAGGTCATGTCCGTTGGTGCACTGCACCGTAAGGAATCCCGTGGTGGTCACTACCGCGAGGACTTCCCCAAGCGTGACGATGTCAACTTCATGGAGCACTCGATGGTCTACCTCGACCCCGAATCTGAGTTTGAGGGTGTGAAGGGCCTGCGATTCGAAACCAAGCCCGTTGTCTACACCCGCTACGAGCCGAAGGAGCGTAAGTACTAAAATGGCTGAAAACGAACTCCCCGAACCGGAATCCGTCAAGCTGTTTGAGGGTATGACCGGCGGCGACTCCGACTCCATCCCCACCTACGATGTGGTCATCAAGATTCGTCGCTACAACCCGGAAGTTTCCTCCGAGGCATACTGGGATGAATTCCCGCTGACCATGTACCGCACCGACCGCGTGCTGGATGCTCTGCACAAGATCAAGTGGGAAGTAGACGGTTCCGTTTCCTTCCGCCGCTCCTGTGCACACGGCATCTGTGGCTCGGACGCAATGCGCATCAACGGCCGTAACCGCCTGGCTTGCAAGACCCTGCTGAAGGACCTTGACCTGTCCAAGCCGATTACCGTTGAGCCCATCAAGGGTCTGCCCTGCGAAAAGGACCTCATCGTTGACATGGAGCCCTTCTTCCAGGCATACCGCGAAATCATGCCGTTCTTCATCAACGACTCGAACGAGCCTGAGCGTGAGCGCCTGCAGACCATCGAGGACCGTGCACGTTTCGATGACACCACCAAGTGCATCCTCTGTGCAGCATGTACCTCGTCCTGCCCGGTCTTCTGGACCGACGGTCAGTACTTCGGCCCCTCCGCTATTGTGAACGCACACCGCTTCATCTTCGACTCGCGCGATGATGCAGGCGACCTGCGTCTGGAGATCCTCAACGACAAGGAAGGCGTATGGCGTTGCCGTACCACCTTCAACTGCACCGAGGCTTGCCCCCGTGGCATCCAGATCACCAAGGCTATCGCCGAGGTGAAGCAGGCAATCCTGAGCCGCTCGCTCTAATCGGAGCACGCGGTATCAGCTGATACAGCATTGACGATTCAAGCCGTCACCCACACCGGGTGGCGGCTTGAATCGTTTTAACAGAAAAAGGACCGGCTTCAAATCATGGGGCAGCGCATTGAACGGGGCTTCTGCGGCGGGAGTACTCTTCACAATCTGTCATAAAGTCATAGATATTCTCGAGGGCCGTCAGAAAGGGGGAGTAGGTAGGTAAACCTCGGTGTGCGGCGTTATTCTACTGTGTATGGTTTTCGCTAATTCTCGCTACGATTTGTCCACCCCCGTCTTCGACGACTGGGTGGAGCGCATGATGGGTACCCTCGTGCAGTTCCGCCGCGAAGTGCACGCCAACCCGGAACTTTCCTTCCGCGAGATCGCAACCACTGAGCGTCTCATGAACCGACTGCGAGAAGCCGGCATGAACCCCGTCGCCTGCGAAGGCACCGGCTGCTACGTCGATATTGGAAGCGGCCCCTTCGCCGTGGCTCTGCGTGCCGATATTGACGCTCTGCCCATTGTTGAGCAGACCGGTCTGCCCTACGCCTCCACAGTGCCCGGCGTGATGCACGCCTGCGGCCACGACATTCACCAGACCGTCATGCTCGGTGTGGCGCTGGCGCTGCACGAACTGAACGAGAAAACCCCGCTGGGTCGTAGCGTCCGTATTCTCTTCCAGCCCGCTGAGGAGCAGCTTCCCGGCGGCGCCGTACAGATGATTGCTCAGGGTCTGCTCAAGGACATTCCGCGTGCTTTTGCTCTGCACTGCGATCCGAAGGTGGATCTGGGTCAGATTGGTACCCGCATCGGTGCGATTACTAGTGCATCCGACACCATCAAGATTCACCTGAGCGGCCACGGCGGCCACACTTCCCGCCCGCACCTGACCGAGGACCTCATCTACGCCATGAGCCAGATTGCTGTGCAGGTTCCCGCCGTGCTGACCCGCCGTACCGACGTGCGTTCGGGCGTGCTGGTCGCCTGGGGCCAGGTCAGCGCCGGCGTTGCACCCAACGCTATTCCCGCCGAGGGCTACCTGGCGGGCACCATGCGTTGCCTGGACGTTGAGGTTTGGCGTCAGGCAGGCAACCTGCTGGATGAAGTCATCGAGCAGGTCGCTGTGCCCTTCGGAGTGAAGGCGCGTGTGGAACACATCCGCGGTGTGCCCCCGGTCGTCAACACCGACCTGGAAACCACCATGTTGGAGAACGCGGCTCGCGCCGAGTTGGGCGAAGACTCGATCGTGCTGGTTGAGCAGTCCATGGGCGGTGAAGACTTCGCCTGGATGCTGCAGGAAGTTCCCGGCTCCATGTTCCGTCTGGGTACCCGCGCCCCCGGCGATCCTACCTACGATCTGCATCAGGGCGATTACGCCCCGAGCGAGCAGGCGATTGGTATTGGTATTCGCGTCATGGCGGCAACCGCCCTGCGCGCTGTCCGTTTTGAGTTGGCAAAGGCCGCGAAGGCGGCGAACCCCATCCGCGATGAGGCACGCTAAAGAGCTTCTCGAAAGCTTATTCTGCAGTCTTGAAAGCGCAACGCTATAGCCGCGTTAAGCCTTGAAAACTGTACAAGTTTCACCCCGTTACCTCTCACCGAGTAGCGGGGTGAAACTCTATGCACGCGATAGAATTAAAAGGATTATGAGGACATTTGCGTCATGTTCTGGACCCCGTGCCCACACACCTGCGGGGGATGAAGGAGATGGCGCATCATCACACGGCGCACGCCGGAGGAGGACACCCAATGAGCTTCTTTGGAATCGGCAAGAAGAAGTTGGATGAACAGTCGCGCGAAGAACAGAGCGCCGAAACTGCTAAGGTCCAGAAGGAACAGGCAGGCAAAGACGCCCCCAAGAGCGCACGACTGAGCGAAAAGATTATGGAACAGCAGCAGTGGGAGGATTCCCTGCGCCGCTTCGTGAAGTCTGAAAGCGCACGCCAGCAGAACAACGACGAAGAGCAGAACGAAGAGCACCGCGCTGTTGAGGACCTCAAGCGTGCCCTCCTGAACGGCGATGAGAAGGTTGAAGAATCTTCCGCCGCTGATGAGCTGACTGAGGAACAGGCCGAGGAGCAGGAGCGTCGTAGCCTGCTGGCTGCGCTTGGTGCTTTCCCCCAGGGATCTGAGGAGCCTGTTGAGGCCGAGCAGGTAGCTGAGGACCAGGACGTCGAAGAAGACGCCGCCCCGGTCGCTGAGGCTGCTAAGCCCGCTACCCCCGCGTTCCTGCGCGATGACGAAGAGACTGAAGCTGAGGACGCATCTGTCGAGGCGCAGGAAGCCCCGGCTGATGTTGAGGAGCCGAAGGACGCTGCAGAGGATGCACGTTCCCACTTTGAGCAGCACCTGCGTGCTCTGCGTGCCCAGAATACCGAAGATACTGCCGCTGAGGATGCTGAGGTCGCTGAGGCTGTTGAGGAGACTGCAGACGAGGCAGAGGGTGGCGAAGAGCATGAGGCTGTCGACGCTGTTGTAGAAGCTACCGAGAACAACTCCGAGAACGCTCATTCTGAATCTGAGGATGCATCCGCAGGTGCTGAGGACTCCCTGACTGTGGAAGACATGAAGGCTGCCGGTACCGGCGCCGCTGTCACCGAGGCGCAGAACGCCGGTTTGGATGATTTGGCTGCCGCCTACGCTGCTCGACTGGGCATCACCCTCGACAGCGAAGAGGAGACTTTCGGCGAGGTCGCTTCCGATGAGGTAATCGCTGAAGAAGCTACTGCTGATGAGGTAGCTGCTGAGGTAGCAGACTCCGCTGAAGCTACCGAAGATGCCGAGGCTACTGAGCCTACCGAGGTTTCCGATACCGAAGCACCCGAAATTTTTGAGGCCGCTGAAGCTGAAGAAACCGTTGACCTCACCGCTGTTGTAGCAGAAGCCGCTGAGCCTGCTGCCGCTGTTGAGGAAGAGCCGATTGAGGCTGTCGTTGAGGCGCCCGAGCTGCTGGCATCTGAACTTACTGAGGAAGAAAGCGCGGTCTCTGATGAGACCGAGCTGCTCTCCGCTGTATCCGTTGAGGAGAATCACGAAGTGTCCGTCTCTGAGTCGCTCGAGGCTGAGGACTTCGACGCTGAAGAGGAGAACACCGCCGAGCTGATCTTCGATGACTCTGCCGCGGAAGAGCCTGCTACGGAAGAAAATGCTGTCGAAGAAAGCGCTGAGGTCGAAGCCGAAGAGGAGACCCCCGCACCGGTAGCAACCGCTACCGGGGTTGAGGACTCTGAAGTTGAGAACCTCGTGGCTGAAGGCACTGCTTCTGAGGAAGACGAGCCCGCCAAGAGCGCCTCTGTAGCCCCTGCGCTTGCCGCTGCTGCCGCCCCCGTAGCTGCTGCAGCTGCCGTTGCCTCCGCCGCAAAGGCTGAAAAGGCTGAGGAGAAGACCGAAAAGGGCACCTCGCAGGGCATCGCGCTGACCGCAGAGGGCATCGATAAGAAGGAAGCAGAGAAGCACGAATCTGCTACTCGTGAAGAATCTGCTGAGGCACCCGTTGCTGAGCTAAAGGACACTGAGCAGAAGCTCAGCGAAGACGAGGCTGAACTGGTCGCCGAATCCATCATCCTGAGTGAACCCGTTGAGGGTGCGGCAACCCTGCCCGTTCTCCCCGAGAAGCGTGCTCTCCACGGCCTCGCGGAGCTCATGCGCACCCGCGGCTCGGGCACCATGAGCCTGGAACTGCGCCAGGTTGATGAGGATATGCACTACCGTCTGCTGCACCGCGGCCGTGAGATTGAAACCGGCATTGTTGTGCCCGGTGTTGACTGGTTCGCGCCCGTTGCGGCACTGTACACCGAGGCTCAGCAGGCCGGCGCAACCTGGAACCGTGCGGCTGTCTCCCTGAAGCCGCGCCTGGGTAACGGCCTGGAGGTTCACGCATCCTACCTGGGTGCTACGGACGGTCAGACTACCGGCGAGAGCTTCCTGCTGGGAGGCTCCACTGTCGAGGCTAAGCCCGTTGCGACCGCTGAGGCCGCTGAGGCTACCTTGCAGGATGAGCTTCAGGAAGCCGCTGTTCAGAGCATTGACTCGGTTGAGGCTGAACGTGAAGCTATTGAGCATGAGCTTGAGGCGGAACTCGCCGAGAAGCAGGCTGCGAACGAGGCTGCGGCTACTGCCGAAGCCGCTGAAGAGCCTGTAGTTGAGAGCGCTGAAGAGCCTGTAGTTGAGAGCGCTGAAGAGGGTACCTCTTCGGGTCTGCTGGCCGCTGCGGGTCTTGCCGCTGCCGGTACCGCTGTGGCTGGTTCTGCCGCTGCCGCTTCTGCGCAGGAGAAGGAAGGCGTAGAGGAGGCTGTTGAAGCTTCTGACGAGCCTGCCCAGGCTGAGTTTGCGCCGGTTGAAGCTGAGTTCGAGCACGACTACGAGAATGACCCTGTCTTCGGTGTAGCTACCGTAGAGCCCGAAACTGAGCAGGCTGAAGAGCTCACCGCCGAAGCAGCTGAGGCTTCCGAGACCCCTGCCCAGGCCTCTGATGAGTCTGGCGAAGATATGGAAGCCGCCCTGGCTGCCATCGTCGCCAACGCTCAGAAGAAGCTGGACACTGAGGACGCAGACGTTGAGGAAGCACCCGCTGAGGACGTTCCGGTTGCCGAGGAACAGAAGTCTACCGCCCCTGTGGTTGCAGAGTCCTTCACCCTGGATCGCACCCAGCCCGTCGAAGAAGCTGCAGAAGAGCCGGCCGCAAAGCAGACCGAAGAGCCCACCCTGCCCGCGTTCCTGGACGACTCTGAACTGCTGCCCGAGCACGAGGCCTCTGCTGCATCCGCTGAAGCGCACGCTGAGGAACCTGCCCTCGAAGACGTTGAGCCTGCCGCTGAGAGCGCATCTGTGGCTCCCGGCCTGGCTGGTGCTCTTGCCGCAGCTGCCGCAGTGGGCACCGCCGGCGCCGTTGCGAAGGTATCTGAGGCAAAGGCGTCCGAGGCGAAGGCTATCGGTGCTCAGGAAGAGCCCGCTGAGAAGGTCGCCGAGCTCAAGACCGTTGAGGTGACCCCCGCAACCAAGATTGCTGAGGCTCCCGCAGTAGAGACGGCACCCGCTGCTTTGCCGGAGACCGCACCCGCGGGCCTTTCCTCCAGCATCTCGGCATCCGCGCTGAGCGAGCTCAACCAGCTGCCCACCATCGTGGCTGAGCCGGACACCCCCTCGGCCGCGGTGCAGAGCCCGCTGGTTCCCTCGGAGACTCAGCTGGCATCCGGCAACCTGGTGCTGACTGAGGCTCAGGTCGCCCAGCGCCTGGCACCGGTCGTCGAGCACCTCTTCGGCGAGAACGGCACCGCAAAGGACGCAACCACCGTGCTGATCCGTGTACGCGCCCTCGGCTCCTACTACGACGCCCTGACCCACGTGCGCCGCAACGGCTTCTGGGAACAGGTCCGCACCTTCGAGCTGATCCCCGAAACCCTGCTGGACATCCCGGCTCTGAAGACCGACTCGTACAGTGAGGGCGAGGGCTCGCCGCTGGCTATGAGCCTGACCTTCACCCCGGGCGTGCCGGTCCAGGCAGCATTCGATTATGCGAATGAGCAGGCGTTTGTCACCTACCCGCGTCCGCTGGATGCTGAGCGTTACGTTGAGGAGCTGCGCATGTTCCCGCGTCTGGGTTCTAAGATTCCGGCTCATATGACGAGCGCGCTTTCGCACTGGAACCTCTAAACCCTTGTAAGGTGCGCCGCGCCGGCTCCCCGTGTGGGGGTCGGCGCGGCGCGCTATGTTTGTCATTTTTTCGATGAGGAAGATTGTTATGACTGATACCCCTAATACTCCTGAAGCTTCTGCGGCGCAGAACGTTCGGGACACTGCCGCCCGTGCGGCTGAGGCCTTTGGCGCACTGGTGGAAACCATGGCGTTGCTGCGCGCACCGGGCGGTTGCCCGTGGGATGCTGAGCAGACTCACGCCTCCCTGATCCGCTACCTCGTGGAGGAAGCCTACGAGGTTGTTGAGGCGGTAGAAACCGGCGGCGAGCCGAATATGCCGCTGCTGCGCGAGGAACTGGGCGACGTGCTGTTGCAGGTGGTGTTCCACTCCGATATTGCTGCGGCAAACCCGCAGGGCTTCGACATTGTGCAGGTGGTTGAGGGTCTGGTGAAGAAGCTTCGTTCGCGCCACCCCGACGTGTTTGCGGCTGAGTCTGAGGGCTCTTCGGAGGCGCCCCGCACCGCAGCTGAGCAGCAGGCGGCGTGGGATGAGCTGAAGAAGAAGGAGAAGAGCGACCGCGGCGCGCTGGACGGTATTCCGCCGCATCTGCCGGCGCTCGCTATGGCTGAGAAGACTGCTGTGAAGGCACGTAAGGCGGGTATTATCTTGCCGCCGGAGCCTACGAGCATGGAGGATGACCTGCGCTATATGCACACTGAGGAGGAGTTCGGCGAGCTGCTCTTTGCGTTGGTGAGCCGTGCACAGCGTAACGGCCTGGATGCTGAGCGTGCCCTGCGTTCGTACACTCGCCGCTATATTGCTCAGCATACGCATGATGAGCCGAGCTATTAGACACGCTGGTTGAGTTCTTCTGTGAGGCGCTTTGAAACCTAGTCTCTGAGGGAATAAGAGGTTTCAAAGCGCCTTCCGTTTGTTTGGGGTCGTGTTGGATGGCCGTGAGGATGCTCGTGGCGTATACCCCGGCGTTTGGGCTCATGTTGTGCTTTGGCTGAGTACCCACACCCTCACAATGTGGGGGAGTGTGGGTCTTGTTCCGCTTTGTAGCGCCTGACTAAGGGTTATTGAGACCTTCAATAAGGCGATAAAAAAGCGGTGGCAACTAGTGTGTTTGTGTGGGAGTTTTGCTAGAATTTAGGGGACGCGACTTGTCCACTACCGGGTGAGCCGTTCACATCCTTGACATCTCATAAGGAGAACAATTCATGGCTGTTATTACCGCAGTTCACGCACGCCAGATCCTGGATTCCCGTGGCAACCCGACCGTTGAGGTTGAGGTTCTGCTCGAAGACGGTGCTTTCGCACGCGCAGCTGTGCCCTCGGGCGCATCCACCGGTGAGTGGGAAGCTGTTGAGCGTCGCGACGGCGACAAGTCCGTATACCTGGGCAAGGGCGTTCTGGGTGCAGTGAAGTCTGTTATCGAAGAAATCGCTGAAGAGGTCATCGGCATTGAGGCTTCCGACCAGCGCGCTGTTGACGCAGCCATGATTGCTCTGGATGCAACCAACAACAAGGGCAAGCTGGGTGCAAACGCAATCCTGGGTGTCTCCCTGGCTGTTGCTAAGGCTGCTGCTGAGTCCGCTGACCTGCCCCTGTACAAGTACCTCGGCGGCCCGAACGCTCACGTTCTGCCCGTCCCCATGATGAACATCCTCAACGGTGGTTCTCACGCAGACTCCAACGTTGACATTCAGGAGTTCATGATTGCTCCCATCGGCTTCGACAATTACTCTGACGCTCTGCGTGCAGGTGTTGAGGTTTACCACTCCCTGAAGTCCGTGCTGCACGACCGCGGCCTGGCAACCGGCCTGGGCGACGAGGGTGGCTTCGCACCCAACCTGGAGTCCAACGCAGCTGCACTGGACCTGATCGTTGAGGCAATCGAGAAGGCTGGCTACAAGCCGGGCGAGCAGGTTGCACTGGCACTGGACGTTGCATCCTCCGAGTTCTACAACGACGGCGCATACGAGTTCGAGGGTCAGAAGAAGTCCGCAGCTGAGATGAGCGCATACTACGCTGACCTCGTTGCAAAGTACCCCCTGGTTTCCATCGAGGATCCCCTGGATGAGAACGACTGGGAGGGCTACAAGACCCTGACCGAGCAGATCGGTGACAAGGTCCAGATCGTTGGCGACGACCTGTTCGTGACCAACCCCGAGCGCCTGGCTCGCGGTATCGAAGAGGGCGCAGCTAACGCTCTGCTCGTGAAGGTGAACCAGATTGGTTCGCTGACCGAGACCCTCGACGCAATGGAGCTGGCACAGCGCCACGAGTACCGTTGCATGGTTTCTCACCGTTCCGGTGAGACCGAGGACGTCACCATCGCTGACCTGGCTGTTGCAACCAACGCTGGCCAGATCAAGACCGGTGCTCCCGCACGTTCCGAGCGCGTTGCTAAGTACAACCAGCTGCTGCGCATTGAGGAAGAGCTGGGCGATGCAGCTGTTTACGCTGGCAAGTCCGCATTCCCCCGCTTCAAGGCATAAGTTACTGAAGCATTCGACCGCGTGAGCGGTTAGACGTCAAGGAGGCGGTGCTACCCCGTAGGGGAGTGGCACCGCCTCCTGCTCTGTGTTGAGGTTAGTCACGGTGTTGAGGCTAGTTGCGGCGGCAGCGCACGAGGTGGTGCAGCCCATACGATGCCGCATGTAGCGGCTATAACATAGCGCCGGATAACCCCAACAAACCCGGTAGAATATGAAGGAAGCGCTTAGCGGTACAGAATGGAACGAGGGATAGAGCAATGAGCCAGCGAGCAAACCAGCAGACCCGGTCGCACTCTAAGAGTTCCACCGAACCGGCTCAGGGCGCTACCTCCTCCAATGCGTCGCGTGGCGCCGCGAAGGAGGCTCGCACCTCCTTGTTGAAGAAGGCAAGTGCTCTTTTCTTTGGCGTGGGTTTGAGCGAGCGTCACCCTGAGCGTGAACGTCAGGCGCAGGCTCGCCGTGAGGAGCGTGCCCGCCGCCGCGCTGCAACTCAGCAGGGCCGTGAAGAGGGCGGATACGATGCCCCCGTGGCGGCTCATATGTTCTCCGGTCGTAGCTTCCTGACCGCTGTTGTGGTGGGCGTGATTGCGCTCGGTACCGCATACCCGGTGGTCACCTACTTTGACCAGGACCGGGAAATCAAGCGGATCAATACGCACATTTCCCAGCTGCAGCAGGAGAACGCCCAGCTGAAGGCGGAGCAGACCTGGTGGAACGACGATAACTATGTTCGCCAGCAGGCACGTAGCCGCCTCTACTATGTGAACCCCGGCGACACCCCCTACGTGGTCACCGGCATTACCGAGGACTCCACGAAGGCTGACGGTACTTCTGCGAATGCGAAGAACGCCCCCGAGGACGCCTGGACCACGAAAATCTGGGATTCTCTCGAAAAGAACTAGCCCCAGCCACCGGCAGGAACCCTGCCCTGGCAAGTACCCGGCATAAGCGGACGAGGTGACCCCTCGCTCCAGAAACTTAGGATTATGAGCACCGAAAACACCATTGAAGAGCTGAAGGCACGCACCCCCGGCGGCTTCGGCGTAACTGTTGAAACCCTGACCCCCACCGAGCAGGACATCCGTGTTCTCTCCGCGCAGCTGGGCCGTAAGGTCCGCGATGTGATTGAGATTCCGGCACGCTGCGTGTGCGGTAACCCGCTCGTGGCTGCTACCGCACCGCGCCTGAGCAACGGCACCCCCTTCCCGACTGTGTTCTACCTGGCGCATCCGGTGATTACCGCTGCTGCTTCCCGTCTGGAGGCGGGCGGCCTGATGTACGAGATGACCGACTCGCTCGCTGAGGACGCAGACCTGGCGGCACAGTACGCTGCCGCACACGAGAACTACCTGGCTGAGCGTGAGCGCATCCGCCTGATCAGCGGCACCGAAGAGGTCCCGGAGATTGACGGCATCTCTGCCGGTGGTATGCCGACCCGCGTGAAGTGCCTGCACGCCGTTATCGGCCACACCCTGTCGGTGGGTCGTGGCGTGAACCCGATGGGTGACCGCGGCCTGGACGCTATCGCCGAGTGGTGGACCCCCGAGGTCTGCTCCTGCGACCCCGCGTGGCGTGAAGAAGCCTAAATAGTGATTCTGGTGCGCCCGCATCGTCTTGAGGGACGGTGCGGGCGCATAATAGATAGAAGAAAAGAGCGCCGAAAAGCGAAAATTTTTCGCCTGCGGCGCTCGCGGTGCCTTTGGCGCTGAATGTTTATTGAAGACCTGAAAGGAACCCACCGTGCGCGTTGGTGCGATTGACTGCGGTACGAACTCTATACGTCTGCTGATTGCTGATTCCACTACTGAGGTGGTGGACGGGGTTGAGAAGACCGTCCTGAAGGACGTTGTGCGTGAGATGCGCATTGTGCGTCTGGGTCAGGGTGTGGACGCGACCGGTTGGCTGGCGCAGGAGGCGCTGGACCGTACTTTCGCTGCGGCGCGTGAGTATGCGCAGTTGCTGAAGGAGCACGGCGCTGATTCGGTGCGTTTTGTGGCGACCAGTGCGACTCGCGATGCGGGTAACCGCCAGGTGTTCGTGGACGGTATCCGTGAGATTCTGGGTATTGAGCCCGAGGTCATTAGCGGCGATGAGGAAGCTGCGCTGTCCTTCGCGGGTGCGGTGCGCGCTGTCGGTTACGGCGATGGCGATACCCTGGTGTTCGATCTGGGTGGCGGTTCGACTGAGTTCGTGCTCGGTGACGAGTCGGGTGTGAAGGCTTCCCGTAGTGTCAATATTGGTTGTGTGCGCTTGACTGAGCGTCACATGCTCAGTGCCCCGGCGACCGAGTCGCAGATTGCTCGCGTTGAGGCTGATACTGACGAGGCTCTCGAGGTGGCGCGTAAGACGGTGCCCCTGCAGGATGCGCGCCGTGTGGTGGCTGTGGCCGGTACCGCGACCACTGTGGCTGCAGCTGCGCTGGGTCTGGACCGCTATGATTCTGAGGCTATTAACGCTCAGAGCTTCTCGGTGGAGACCGTTCAGAAGACCGCCCGCTGGTTGGCTTCGCTGAACCGTACCGAGCGTGAGGAGCTCGGTTACATGCACCCCGGCCGGGTGGATGTGATTGGTGCCGGCGCGACGATTTACGCCCGCATCCTGACCCGTCTGAATGAGATGACTGATGGTGCTGTGGATTCGGTGACCGTCAGCGAGCACGACATTCTGGACGGTATCGCTCTGTCCCAGCTGTAGGCGTGAGCGCTCGCGCCGTGGACCGATGGTGGTTCACGGCGCGGCTCAGCTTGAGGAGTTTTAATGTTCCATTCTGAGCGTCGGCGAGGTATGCCCCTGACCGGCTGGTCTTTTGCACCGTCTTTCGCCTGTGCGTCTCGTGTATCTCGTGTATTTGGTGTGCGCGCCTCGGTGGGTTCTGACCGAGGCGCTACTCGCCGCATCCGTAGGGTTGCTGCTTTGGGTGCTAGTGCCGCGTTGACTCTTCTGCCGTTGTGGACCCCGCTGGCGCCTGCCGCTTGGGCGACTGACCCGACGCCTTCTGCTTCTGCGTCGCCGAGCCCTAAGAGGGAGGTGACGGCGACTCCTTCGCCGTCGGGTACTGCGGTGCCGAAGACTTCTGCGACTCCGAGCCAGGGCGCGTCAACCACGAATGGTGATGATGTCCGTCAGCGCGAGTATTGGCTGAAGGAGTACGGTATTACGTCCTTGTGGTCGCAGGCTACGGGTAAGGGCGTGACGGTTGCTGTGATTGATACGGGCGTGGACGGCACGCACCCGGATCTTGAGGGTAACGTCCTGCGCGGTTATGACGCTTCGGGCGTGGGTAGCGAGGACGGCTGGAAGGGCCTGGGCGCTGAGCCGATGCACGGCACGGAGGTCGCTTCTCTGATTGCCGGTCACGGCCACGATACGCAGGGCTATTCTGCGATTGCGGGTCAGCCGGGTAAGCCGACCGGTGTGATTGGTGTGGCTCCCGAGGCGAAGATTCTGCCGATTTCGCTGAATATGGGTACGACCGGCGGTAAGAGCATTGATGAGCAGATTCCGGCGGCGGTGCGTTATGCGGTCGATAACGGGGCTCAGATTATTAACATGTCGATTGGCTCGAATAAGACGAGTTGGCCGCAGAGCTGGGATGAGGCGTTTGCCTACGCTGAGCAGAAGGGCGTGCTGATTGTTGCGGCTGCGGGTAACCGCGGTAGCGGCTTGACGCAGGTTGGTGCTCCGGCGACGATTCCTGGGGTGTTGACGGTTGGTGGTATTGACCGGAATAAGCAGGTTTCTGAGGGGTCGTCGACTCAGGGCATTTCGATTGGTGTGGTTGCTCCGAGTACGGATATGATTGCGGCTGCTCCGGGTAACGGGTACATGCTGTGGTCGGGTTCTTCGGCAGCGGCCCCGTTGGTGACGGGTGTTGCGGCGTTGTTGAAGCAGAAGTATCCGAAGGAGTCGGCGGCTCAGTTGGCTCAGCGTTTGGTTGCTTCGGCTGATGATGCTGGTGTTGCGGGTCGTGATCCTTTGTATGGCTACGGTGTGTTCAATCCGCAGGATGCGATGGCTTTGGCCTCGCCTGCGGTGACGGCTAATCCGTTGGGTTCTATTTCTGAGTGGATTGCGGTGCACCGTAAGCAGCAGGTGAGTGAGCCGACTCCGAGTGATGCTGCGCCGGTTCATGAGGAGGGTGAGAGCATCGTGAAGGCGGCTGCGCCGGATGCGCGTCGTCCTCCGGAGGATCGTGGCTGGTTGCCGCCGGTGATTTTGGCGGCGCTGACGTTGTGGCTGACGATTATTACGGCTGGTTCGGTGCATCGTTTGCACAGGCTGCATGTGAGTGCGGGTGAGGCTGCGCGGATGGCTCGTGCGGCGGCGCATCATCCGGGTTCTCAGCGGGGTTCTCAGCGGGGTTCTCAGCGGGGTGCTCGCCGGACCTCTCGTTAACGCTGTTTGATGATGTTTTTCTGTTCGCCCGGGGCTGACTTTTGAGTTAGTCCCGGGCTTTGTGATGCGAGGGCTGGCCTTCGATGGGGAAACGCTCCAATAAACGAAAATATCGAACATACCGCGTAAAAAACGGAAAGAGTGATTTTGACTGTAACCCGCGTCACGAGATGAACCCTGTTCATATCTTCAAAACTTTTAACTTAGGGTCAGCTCAAAGGGGCCATAAGTGCGAAATCACCTAAACAAAGGCGTAAAATAAAAGACAACAGGTATGTGATAGACAGGCTCGTGCTGCTAGCCACTTCGCGTTGCGCAAGGACTTCCAGAGCGAGCCGCTTTGTTCGTCAGGGGAGCTTTCGGAACGAGCCGAAAGTTGCACATATCAACCTACCGGGGCTACCGAACCTCGGTACCTAAAGACTAGGAAGTAACAAAATGGCATTCACTAAGGTGGCACAGGACCGTCCTCGCGTCCTGATCGTCGGTGGCGGCTACGTCGGCTTCACCGTTGCTAAGAAGATTCAGAAGGCTATCAAGGAGACCGGTGGCGTCGTCACCATCGTTGAGCCGAACCCCTACATGACTTACCAGCCCTTCCTCCCCGAGGTTGCAGCAGGTTCCATGGAAGGCCGTAACGCAACTGTGCCGCTGCGCCAGCACCTGCGCGACACCGAGCTGATTCCCGGCCGCGTTGTCTCCATCGACCACGCAAACCGCACCGCTGTTGTTGAGCCCACCGACAACGGTGAGCCCTTCGAGCTGAAGTACGACGAGATTGTTCTCGGCGCAGGCGCTGTAACCCGTGCATTCCCGATTCCGGGCCTGGCAGAGGTTGCTATCGGTCTGAAGACCATTGAAGAGGCAGTCTCTGTTCGTAACTGGGTTCTGGACCGCATCGAGGTCGCATCCATGCTGTCCGATGCTGAAGCACGCCGCCGTGCCCTGACCTTCGTCGTTGTTGGTGGCGGCTTCGCTGGCGTTGAGACCATCTCCGAGCTCGAGGACATGGCACGCGTTGCTGTTGAGCGTAACGAGCGCCTGTCTGTCTCCGATCTGCACTTCGTGCTGATTGAGGCTGCACCGCGCATCATGCCCGAGGTCCCCGCAGACCGCGCCGAGAAGGTTGTCGCAGAGCTGCGTGCACGCGGCATCGAGGTTCTGCTCAACACCTCCCTGGCTGACGCAACCGACGGCAACCTGCAGCTGATTAACATGGCTGACAAGTCCCCCGCGGGCGAGATCAAGACCGACACCCTGATCTGGACCGCAGGTGTGGCAGCATCCCCGATGCTGAAGAACACCGACTTCCCGATCGACGAGCGTGGCCGCGTTCGCGTGGGTGCAGACCTGCGCGTCACCGGCGACGACGGCGTGGTTGAGGGCGCTTGGGCTGCTGGCGACAACGCAGCTGTTCCGGACCTCTCCGGTGGCGGTGTGGGCGGCTTCTGCGTTCCCAACGCTCAGCACGCTTCCCGACAGGCTGTTGTTCTGGCTAAGAACCTGCTGGCTGCTCGCCGCGGCGAGCCCCTGACCGATTACTACCACGAGACCATTGGTGTTGTGGCAGGTCTGGGCCTGTGGAAGGGCGTTGCAAACTTCAAGGGCAAGACCATTGGCGGCCCGCTGGCATGGATTATGCACCGCGGCTACCACGGCTCTGCAATCCCCACCACCGAGCGTACCGTTCGCGTTATGACCACCTGGGCTCTGAACCAGATCTTCGGTCGCGACACCTCCTCGATTCGCCACCAGCGCTCCCCGCGTCTGGCATTCCAGGAAGCAACCGGTACTGCACCGGCACGCCAGAAGGCAAAGCTCTAAAATAGCCTGACTTAGGGGTATGCCCCTGAGATAGCGCATTTGAGATAAAGCAATGGGCGGTGTGGAAGACCTTAGTCTTCTGCACCGCCTATTCTGCGCCTGGGTGCTTGCGAGCTGTCTAGCTTAGCCGCCCACCGGTGCTTTTGCATGATGCTTGCTGAGGCAGGGTGCGGGGAACTGCTTGAAATGTGTTTCCGCTTAGGTTCGAGTGCGTTTTCGTGGAATAATAATTACTTGTGTCCCGGACTGTTCGGGATATGCCCTCATAGTCCAATTGGCAGAGACAGAGGACTTAAAATCCTTGTGTTCTGGGTTCGAGTCCCAGTGGGGGCACAGCATAGACGCGCGTAGATGTGCGGTATAGATGGGCGGCGGCTCTTCCCGTGGGGGAGGGGCCGCCGCTTGCGTGTCTGAAGGTTTACATGTCTGGGGTGTGGCGTTTGGAGTTTAAAAGGCGATGCCCCCGACCAGTTCGGTTGCCATGGGGATGCCCACCTGCTCGAAGGAAGCGATGGTACCCGCGGGCTCCACGCTCAAAAACGCCCGCATACCGTCTTCCGGAGCTTAAAAACGTGAGACCCTAGAAGAGACACAGCCACAGACGCACCCCTGCCTGAACGGGGTAGCAGAGTCAGAAAGGCACAGCATGCAGACTAAACCCTCCATCATTGCTGTCGATATGGACGGCACCTTCCTCACCGACTCCAAAACTTTCGACACCGAACGGTTCGCGCGCATCCTATCCCGCCTGCAGGCGCAGGGGATCCACTTCGTCGTGGCGAGCGGAAACACCTACGCCAAGCTGCGGGACTATATGCGGGGCTTCGAAAACCAGGGCCTCACCTACATTGCTGAGAACGGCGCGTACCTCGCTGATGACAGCGGCCAGCTTGCCGTGCATCCCTTCCTGGATGAAGACGTGCCGCGCGTCATTGAAATCGTTCAGGGGCTAGACCAGATCGGCCTGTTGGTCTGCACCACCGAAGGTATCTACCTGCCCAAGGACCGTTGCGACCAGATTGTGCACATGATTCGCGGCTATTTTGAAGACACCGGTCAGGAGCTTCCCGAAACCCTCACCCTGGAGGATTTCGCGGCGTTCTTCTTCCCCGGCTCGGTCATGGTTGACTCTATTGGGGATTTTAAGGGTGCACCCATTAAGTTCCCCCTGCTGACTCCGCCTAAGCAGACGCAGCAGCTGAGCGTCTACCTGCGTGAGGCTCTTCCGCAGACCGTCACCCCGATGGTGAGCGGCTTCGGTGCCATTGACCTGGTGCGTACCGGCGTCAACAAGGCGACCGGTCTGAAAGACCTATGCGAGCGTCTGGACGCTGATCCGGCGGGTATCCTTGCCTTCGGTGACGGTGAGAACGACATGGAGATGCTCCGCTACGCGGGCTGGGGTGTTGCCATGTCTAACGCCCCGGAGGTTGTGCGAAATGCTGCTGACGAGGTAATTGGCTCGAACGAGGAGCAGGCAGTACTGGAGTATCTGGAGCAACTCCTGGATCGTTTGGAAGCTTCGCACTAGAGGCTTCACAAAGAGGCGCGCAGAAGCGTTTGCGTGCGTGGCGGTGCGGGCCTGGGTGAACCTCAGGTAAACACCGCCCTGAAATATTCTGGCAAGGTTGCTCGAAGCGCTTGCTGGTAACGAACAGCGCCCGTGGGCGCAGAATCTATCTGATAGAATTAACAGAATTAGTTTTGTACCCGTTTAAGGAGAGCATGATGGCGGGAAACCCGCTTCTGAATTCAATGGCGAAGAACGTCACGCAGGGTGACTCTCGTTTCGGTCGCTTTGGCGCGCAGCCTCAGCAGGCCAACCAGCAGGCGCAGTACGGCCAGCAGCAGACCTACGGTCAGTACGGTCAGCAATCGTACGGCCAGTACGGTCAGCAGCAGTATGACCAGCAGGGCTACGGTCAGAACACCTACGGCCAGCCCCAGTACGGTCAGCAGGCACAGTACGGCCAGCCATACGGTGAGGCTGACTACGGCGTAGCAGCCCCCACCTACTCGGAGCCCATCCCCGCCGGTGGGCGTCTGACCATGAACGATGTCATGGTTAAGACCGGCATCAACCTGGGCCTGGTCGCTGTCGGTGCCGCTGTTGCATGGTACATGCCGGTGCTGCTGTTCCTGGGCATGGTGGGCGGTCTGGTCCTGGGTCTGGTGAACTCCTTCAAGAAGAAGGTTTCCCCGGTCCTGGTCATGACCTACGCGCTCATGGAAGGTATGCTGCTCGGTGGCCTGTCCGCTGTTGTGGACATGCGCTACCCCGGCGTGGCAATTCAGGCTGTTCTGGCAACCCTCGCGGTTGCAGGTACTACCCTGGCTCTGTTCGCGAACGGTAAGCTGCGTGCAACCCCCAAGCTCAACAAGATTTTCATGATCGGCGCTATTGGTTACCTGGCGTACGGTCTCATCTCGATCCTGGGTGCGGGTATCTTCGGTTCCTCGCTGAACAGCTTCTCTATCGGTGGTATCCCGCTGGGTCTGGTTGTTGGCCTGTTCGCTGTTGCGCTGGCAACCTACTCGCTGCTGCTGGACTTCACCACCACCTCCGAGGCTGTGGAGGCTGGCCTGCCCGAGCGTGAGTCCTGGCGCCTTGCATTCGGCCTGACCGCTTCTCTGGTCTGGCTGTACGTTGAGATCCTGCGTGTTCTCATGTACCTGGCAAGCATCTTTAGCAACGACTAAAGCTCATGATGAGGCGGCGGTACCGTGATGCCGCCGCCGCCTTTGCCGCTTTACTTCCCCGATGTATCGAGGCGCAGGGGAGGGGCACGACAATATCACCACATATCGCCTCCGCTGGGGTAGCCGAGCTGCCCCGCCCGGGCACGATACCGATAACGATTTTGAGACACCGTGAAAATTACACCTGTTGCAGAAGAACATGTAGCCGAGGAGGAACGCGGCTACCGGGTGCCTTTTGCTATGGAAGTTGCCGGTGCTTGGGCGTGGCGCATCATTATGATTGCCGGCGCCGGTTGGATCCTTTGGAAGGGCCTGGGGCACATCTCCCTGCTGGTTATTTCTCTTCTGGTGGCTCTGCTGCTGGCGGCTCTGCTGAGCCCCGCCGTGATGCTTCTGCGTAAGAAGGGCGTTCGTGCCGGTGGCGCGGCGGCTATTGCCGAAATCGGTATGATTCTGGTGCTCGCCGGTATTATTTCGCTGACCGGTCAGCAGATTGTGCGTGGTTTTGTGTCCATGGCGGATAAGGCGATGCAGGGCTACCAGCAGCTGATTGGTTGGCTGAAGGACCTAGGCTACGAGTTCGGTGCCGACCAGCTGAACCAGCTGCTGGATCAGATGGAGAGTGCTGCAACCAATAACCCCAGCTCCGTGTTGCACGGTGTGTCTCAGGTGGGTTCTACTGCGGCTGAGGTTGCGACCGGTACCCTGCTGACCCTGTTTACCCTGGTCTTCTTCCTGATGGAGGGCGAGCGTATCTGGCTGTTCGTCACCCGCCTCTTCCCGAAGGATGCGCGTGCCGCCGTCAACGGTGCGGGTCGCGCGGGCTGGAAGTCCCTGGGCGCGTACGTGCGCGTTCAGATTCTGGTGGCGGCTATTGACGCTGTCGGTATCGGCGTTGGTGCCGCAATCCTGGGTGTTCCGCTGGCTATCCCGCTGGGTGTGCTGGTCTTCCTCGGCTCCTTCGTTCCGGTGATTGGTGCCCTCATTTCCGGTGCTGTGGCTGTGCTGCTGGCGCTGGTTGCTCTGGGCCCGGTGCAGGCGCTGATTATGCTCGGTATTGTTCTGCTGGTTCAGCAGCTCGAATCCAACATTCTGCAGCCGCTCATTATGGGTAAGGCTGTCTCCCTGCACCCGCTGGCCGTGATTTTCTCGGTGGCCGGCGGCTCCATGATTTTCGGTGCCGTGGGCGCGCTGTTCGCGGTGCCGACGCTGGCCGTGGTGAACTCGGTGGTGCGCTACCTGGCGGATCGCGGTTGGGAACACGATCCCGGCTTGCGCGATGAGGAGTTCCTCTTCCCGCACGAGGTGGCTCGCCGCGAGCAGGCTGAGGAGAAGGCCCTGGAACGGCAGGAGAGCGTCAAGAAGCTGGCCTCCCGAGTGCCGCGCCATCAGAAGGCTGAGGAGCCTGAGAATCGGGATCCCGAGGTTTCGGACTCCTCCGAAGACTAGGGGCCCGCATCGAGCGGGAGGTTTTGGCGTAGGGCACCCCGCCATCCTCGATAACGCACCGCTAACTCGTCCCGGCGATACCGCCGGCCGCGATGCCGTCTACGGCGGTGTCTCGCTAGGGGGCTACTCGCGACCGAGTAGCCCCCTTCACTGTACCCATCCTCTAAAATGGGATGAGCAATACATCACCGCCCCGCGCCCGCGGGGCAACGCACCATCAGAATGGAAACCTCGTGAGCGTAAATCTCGACTCCCTGCCCGTGACCATCACCGACATTGAACGTGCCGCAGAGCTGCTCGAAGGCGTTATTGAACGCACCCCCGTCGCTCATTCGCGTGCGCTGAGCCAGCGCCTCGGTTCCGAGGTTTTCTTCAAGTGTGAGAACCTGCAGCGTGCCGGTTCCTTCAAGGTGCGCGGCGCGTACGTGCGTATGGCGAAGCTTTCCGAGGAGGAGAAGAAGCGCGGCGTCGTGGCGGCGAGCGCTGGTAACCACGCTCAGGGTGTGGCGCTGGCGGCTGACCGTCTGGGCATTAAGGCTCGTATTTACATGCCGCTGGGTGCGGCGCTGCCGAAGATTACCGCGACTCGTGATCACGGCGCTGAGGTTGAACTGTACGGTGTGACCGTGGATGAGGCTCTGGCGGAGGCGAAGCGCTACGCCGAAGAGACCGGCGCGGTGTTCGTGCACCCCTTCGACAATGAAGACATTATTGCCGGTCAGGGCACTATCGGTCTGGAGATTCTGGAGCAGGTTCCGGACGTTGACACCGTGATTGTGGGTGTTGGCGGCGGCGGTCTGCTGGCCGGTTTGTCGGCTGCTATCCGCGCGAAGGAGCAGAAGCTCGGCAAGAAGATCAAGATTATCGGTGTTCAGGCGGAGCACGCGGCGGCGTACCCGCTGTCCCTCGCTGCGGATGCTCTGGTGCCGCTGAAGAAGGTTTCCACCATCGCTGACGGTATTGCGGTGGGTCGCCCCGGTCAGATGCCTTTCTCCATCATCAAGGAGCTGGTGGACGATGTGGCGACCGTGAGCGAAGACGATATCGCTCGCGCCCTGATCTTCCTGATGGAACGTAACAAGCTTGTGGTGGAGCCTGCCGGTTCGGTGCCCGTGGCGGCGCTGATGAACGGCAAGCTGAAGGAAGAGTACGGCGACCTGGGTACGGTCGTGTGCGTGCTCTCCGGCGGCAATATTGACCCGATGCTGATGCTGAAGGTGATTCAGCGCGGTCTGTCTGCGGCTGGCCGCTACATGACCGTGAAGATGATGCTTTCTGACCGTCCGGGTGAGCTGGCAACCATCTCCCGCATCATCTCTGAGAACGACGCGAACGTGACCGGTGTGGACCACACCCGCGTGGGTGGTTCGCTCTCCATGGGTGACGTGTCGATTACGATCGATATGGAGACCAAGGGCGTGGAGCATTGCCGCCAGGTGATTGCCGCCCTGGAGGATGCGGGTTTCAAGCCCATCATCGTTTACTAAGCCGATATATTTATGAGCCGACGAGCTGTAGTAGGTGCGCCTGAGCTTTATCGGCAGAACGTAATTCAATAGACAAAAACAGTGCGGGGTGCTGACCTTTTCGGTTCAGCACCCCGCACTGTTTGTTTTAAATCTAGCGCTGTCTCTTAGCCTTAACTTCTTAGCCCTGGTAGGGGGTCACGGAGACAATCTTGGCGCTCAGTTCCTTACCGTTCGGAGCGGTGTAGGAAACCTCGTCACCCTGCTTAGCGCCCATGATTGCGGCACCCAGCGGAGACTTCTCAGAGAAGACCTTCAGGTCGCTACCTGCAGGCAGAGTGTCCTCAATTTCGCGGGAGCCGAGCAGGAACTTCAGGGTGCGGCCGGCAACCTCAGCCTCGATGACCATGCCGTGGCTTACCACGCCGTCATCAACGGGTGCCTCACCAATCTGCGCGGTTTCCAGCAGGTGCTTGAGCTGCTTGATGCGCGCCTCGTTCTTAGCCTGCTCGTCACGTGCAGCGTGGTAGCCGCCGTTCTCGCGGAGGTCACCCTCATCGCGTGCCTGCGCGATGCGGTCAACAATTTCCTGGCGGTACGGGCCGGAGAGGTACTCCAGCTCCTGGGTGAGGCGGTCGAAGGCGTCCTGAGTGAGCCATGCACCGGTGTTTTCAGCCATGCGTGTCCTTTGCTTATGCGCCGGCTTAGCCGGTGCGAAACGAATAAACCCGCTACCGTGTGCCGCGTTCAATGTGCGGTGGGGAGGCGGTAACGGAATGAATCAACAGACCTATTCTAGAGCACCGGAGGATTTTCGGCTGTTATGCCGGTCGTATCTTCCCCTCTGAACGCATCTGAGCGCGTCTGAGTGCATCTGAGTATATCTTCGCCGGTACGCACGCCGGTAGCTGAACACTCCGCCAGCATCAGCCTGTTTCTTGCTCGTGAATCTGCTGATATGACGGCATGTTTCACGATGTCACACGGCGTCATCTGCGCTAGTGTACCGGCGCTATCCTTGGGTATCATACGAGAAGCTACAACCGTAAAATTTCTGCCGCGTAGCGCTCGCATTCGCGATTCACAAACACATCATCCGCACCCTTGGCGCATCACATAAAGGAGACCACCGTGAGCGAAGCCATTGAACAGCTGAAGGCAAACCTGCCGACTCACCCTCCCGTGGACTCCCTCAAACCGCTGGATGAGGACTACACCGGTCTGCGCATCCTCGCGGTGCACGCGCACCCGGACGACGAGTCCTCCAAGGGCGCCGGTACCGCTTCGGCGTATATTGCCCGTGGTGCTCGCTTCATGGTGGCGACGATGACCGGCGGCGAGCGCGGTGACATCCTGAACGAGGGAATCGCTAAGAACCCGCGTGCGCACCGTGACCTGCCGGGTCTGCGCCGCGCTGAGATGGCGGCTGCTCGCGAGATTATGGGTATTGAGCACCGCTGGATTGGCTTCTTCGACTCCGGTCTGCCCGAGGGCGACCCCATGCCGCCGCTGCCCTTCGGTAGCTTTGGCACCATGCCCCTGGACCGTGCCGCCGCGCCGCTCGTGCGTCTGGTGCGTGAGTACCGCCCGCACATCATCATCACCTATGACGAGATTGGCGGCTACCCGCACCCCGACCACATCATGACCCACAAGGTTGCCGTGGAAGCATTCGAGAAGGCGGGCGACCCCGAGGCGTACGTGGGTGAGGGCGAGCCCTGGACCCCGCTGAAGCTCTACTACGACCGCGCGTTCAACCCCGAACGCACCCTCGCCCTGCACGAGCACCTGCTCGATACGCACGGTGAGAGCCTGCTGAGCGGCTGGATTGAGAACATCGCGCACCGCGCAACATCGGGGGAGGCGCCTCGCCACGAGACTACGACCCGCATCCTGGTGACCGATCACTTTGAGCAGCGCGATCAGGCTCTGCTGGCACACGCCTCGCAGGTGGACCCGAACGGCGTGTTCTTCGCCGTTCCCAGCGAACAGCTGAAGGATATTTGGCCCTGGGAAGACTACACGCTGGCTGCCTCGCACGCTGAGGTTCAGCTGCCCGAATCTAGCCTGGATGAGGGCCTGAGCGACTACTACGTTATCTAACAGCGACGACTACGCTATCTAACTTGGGACGCATCGCCCCGCGTTAGCCATGATGCCCTTCACCTATGACATGAGTCGTAGATGAAGGGCATCATTCGTTCTTAGGCGCGCGATGTGTGCAGCCCCCGCACATCACCCTGCATGCCGCTACCAGCCGCCACAAATTTTGAGCCGATTCTCAGCCCCACCGTGATGCCGATTGCCGCGAAGGTACGGCGCGGCGGCGTAGAATAAGAGCTCGGGCTCTTTCGTGATGAGCCCGCTGAATTATCTGCCACGACAGCCGAATGAGGTATGAGCTATGAGCGCCAACGCCCTGCCCGTGATTACTGTGCACGGCCACGCCAGCAACCCCGGCACTGTCACTGAGCCTACCGTCTATGAGCAGGCTCTGGCGCGCTCGCTGAGCCCCGAATCCCTGCCGGCACATATCGGAGTGCTGGTGGACGGTAACCGCCGCTGGGCGGCTCAGCGCGGCTTGAGCACCCGTGAGGGCCACGCCGCCGGTGCGGAGCGAATTATTGATTTTCTGGCGTGGTGTACTGAGCTGTCGATTCCGCAGGTGAGCCTGTACATGCTCTCCACTGAGAACCTGAAGCGCCCCGAGAAGGAGCTGACCGGTCTGATCGCTGTGATTGATGCGTTCCTGGTGCGTTTGGTGGATTCCGCCTGCGGTCCGGTGCGCGCTATCGGCAATATTGACCTGATTCCTCGCCAGCTGCACGAGCGCCTGGACTGGGCGATTGAGCAGACGGCGCACCTGCCCGGCGTTCGCGTGAACATTGCGGTCGGCTACGGCGGCCGCCAGGAGATTGTGGACGCGGTCCGTTCGGTTCTGCGTGAGGCCGCCGCTGAGGGTGCATCCTTGGAATCGCTTGCTGAACAGCTGAGCGTTGAGGACATTTCTTCGCACCTGTACACCGCCGATATGCCCGACCCGGACCTGCTGATTCGCACTTCGGGCGAGCAGCGCCTGTCCGGTTTCATGACGTGGCAGAGTGCGTATTCTGAGTTTTATTTTTGCCGTGCCCTGTGGCCGGATTTTACGCGCGTTGATTTTTTGCGTGCCCTGCGTGATTACGCGAATCGTTCCCGCCGCTTCGGTTCCTAGAACTTAGATGCTCTAGCATCTCTATGTACTCTAGCGCCGCTGGTTAGCAGTTACCGGTAGTACAGCCTCCAGCAATACAGAATGGACGTTCTATGCTCGCTGAGCTTTCCCGCCTCTACAACGCAGGCGGCGCCTCCGTTATTGCCGCTCTGGTTCTTGGCAGCTACCTGCTGTATTTTCTGTGGTGCGCCCTGCGGCTGTGGCGTATTGACGTGCGGGAGCACCGTCTGCCGCACCGCATCCTGATTCCTCTGGCTATTGCCACCTATACGGCTCTGCCGGTGTCTTTGCTTTTTGCCGGTCGCCCCGCCGATATCTGGCGTGTGATTGGTGCCGGTCTGGTGCTGTGGTTCTGCTATGGGCTTCTGCGTATTCTGTCGTTTGGGGCGCTGGGCCGCGGGGATGTGAAGCTTGCCGGCATTCTGGGCGGCGTGCTCGGGTACCTGTCCTGGGCGAACCTGGGATGGGCGTCGCTGGTGACGTTCCTTGCCGGTGGTCTGGTGTCTTTGGCTCTGGTTCTGTTCACGAAGGCGCGCGGTAGCACCCGCATTGCCTTCGGTCCGTTTATGCTTCTGGGTGCGCTGGTGGCGTTGGCTGCTCCGGCGTATTCTCTGTGGTAGATTCCGAAGTGGGGTGACCGCCCGGCTACGTGGCGGGCTCGTTCTTCGTATGGTTCATTCTCCGTGCGGCTCGCGGCTGTTTGCTCTGCTCTCTAGCACCTATTTCCCGGTGGGCTTACCGGGGCTTTTGAAAGGTTGATGTTATGCCTACTCCTCCCTATATCCGTAAGCTGCGTGAGCGGATTGGCTCGGATTACCTGTGGCTGTCCGGTGCGACGGCTGTGGTGTACCGTGAGCAGGATTCTAAGGTGCTGCTGGTGCGCCGTAGCGATAACGGGGCGTGGACCCCGATTACGGGCATTGTGGACCCGGGGGAGAGCCCCGCACTGACCTGCCTGCGTGAGGCGCAGGAGGAGGCGAACGTGCAGATTGAGGTGCTGGAGTTGGCGCAGGTGAAGGCTGACCCGCCGATGCAGTTCGGTAATGGTGACCGCTGCCAGTTCTTGGATCATACGTTTTTGTGCCGCTGGGTTTCTGGTGAGGCGAAGGTGAACGACGAGGAGTCTTCGCAGGTGCGTTGGGTGGATGTGTCTGACCCGGCGGAGCGTGCGTTGCTTTCGGAACGGATGCTGGACCGTATTGATGCGGCGCTGAACTATGACGGCCACTGCCGTTTTGGGTTGGAGTCGGTGCCGCCGGAAGAACTTTAGACCGGCTACTAGACTCCGTAAAAGCCGCCGAGTGAGGCGTGTATATACAGAAGGAGGGGCGACCCGCCATCATGGCGAGTCGCCCCTCCCAGCATTTTTATGACAGTTTGTTACATGTTATTGGGTGGTTCTTCCTGTTTTTCTGTGGGATTGGGGGGGGGGCTGGAGGCCTAAATTTTGTCGTGGTTTTATTTTGTTTTTGTCTTTTTTACTTTAAGTTGTGCCTGTGTGTCGAGTTATGGGTGGTGCGCATGGGATGCTTTATATATGACGCGGGTTACATTGGGAGTGACGGCCCCGTATTAGTCAGTAACCCGAAAGAATCCGTTCACGTGATGTTCTGGTGAGCGTGGTCGCTTTCCTTTTACTCTGCCTATAAATCTTTAAGGCATGCCATTTTTCTGTGAACTAGGCTCATTGTGTTCATCGCAATTCTTGGTCGCTATTTTGACGCGCCCTGGAAGGAATAAAGCATGACAACACACAAAATACCCTGGAGAATCTACGTAGCCCTTGTCGGCTCTCTGGTAGGTATAGGAATATATTCCTTCGCCCTACCCATCGCGATTCTCGCTAGTACAGGCGAAATTGGGCTGGCTGGCGTGATGGCGGTAGCCATGCAAATCCCCAATATCGCCTTGGCATATCCGCTAGCGACCCTATCGGATAGTCTGCCTCGAAAACCTATGATTGTGATTGCCGGGGCAGTAAACATCCTCAGCATCCTTACCTTGGCGTTGATGATTGAGCAGCATATGCTGTCATGGTTCGCCATCGCCGCACTAGGATTTGTGAGCGGTGTCTTCTCTGAACTGGCTGCTGCCTCAGAAGCAGGATATATTCCGCAGCTTCTCGGACGAGAAAACCTTCTTTCATACAATGCACGTCGTGAAATTTGCGAGGGAATATCCGCAATCATTGCGCCCCCTACAGCAGGATTTATTGTTCTTGTTGCAGGCTCAACGGTCGGTCTTATCGTCCCGGTGCTCCTTTTCGGGGCGGCAACTATTTCATACGCAACGTTGCCATCTGTAGAGATGGAAACTAAAACTGAGCAACGCGAAACCGCACAACATGGGTTTATTCACCGCATGTTTGACGGTATCCAATACATGTTCTCCGGCGCCCCGCAGAGACTTATCCTTGTCTACACGTTCTTCTTGGCGGCAGCTACAGCATCGTATTCACTCATCATTATTTACCGCCTGTACGAGGAACTCACCTTTGAAGCCTCAGTGGTAGGCATGATTATGGCCTGCAGCGGTATCGGCGGTATCGTCGCGGCACTCATCATCGATCGTTTCCTCTCTTTTGAGAACACGCGAGGAATGCTACTGGTCGCTAACGTCGTATCCCTGCTCGGAATACCGCTCGTCACCGTCAGCAATAACCCCGTAGTGCTCGGCGCCCTGCTCTTCATCCTGGACGTAGGATGGGCATCAGCTTTCATCTTCTCCAACAATCTTCGCGACTGCATTACACCGAATGAGCTACTGGGGCGTGCCAGCTCCCTTGACGGTGCCGTATTTGGATTAGGAACGCTGTACTCCATGGGCGCGGTAGCACTGATGCTCGATTATCTCGGCTCCTTCAACGCTGCGCTTGTCGTCAGTATCCCAGCTGTACTCTGCCTCATCTACACGCTGGTCCACTATAAACAGTTCAAAGTGTTCAATATTGTTGAACAATAGTGAGGACCCGCTACCAACTCAATGACGGGGCTGAGAATACATACAGAGGGAGGGGCGACCCGCCGTCATGGCGAGTCGCCCCTCCCTCTATGGTTAAGCCGCAAACCTCAGCGAGGTTCAGGCGGGGTGAGATTAGAAGTTGCCCAGCATCTTGGTGACGTCCAGAGCCGCATCCAGCTGCTCCTCAGTCACTTCGCCGCGCTCCACGTAACCCAGAGCCACAACTGCCTCACGGACAGTCACCTTGTGAGCCACCGAGTACTTAGCGATCTTCGCAGCAGCCTCGTAACCAATCAGCTTGTTCAGCGGGGTCACAGTCGACGGCGAAGCTTCAGCCAGGAAGCGGCAACGCTCAACGTTAGCGGTCAGACCGTCAATCATCTTCTCAGCCGAAACGCGAGAAACATTAGCGAGCAGGCGGATCGACTGCAGCAGGTTAGCAGCCATCACCGGGATACCCACGTTCAGCTCAAACGCGCCGTTAGTGGAGGAGAGGGCAATGGTCGCGTCGTTACCGATGACCTGAGCGGCAACCATGATGGTAGCCTCACAAATCACGGGGTTGACCTTACCGGGCATAATCGAGGAACCGGGCTGCAGATCGGGGATGTGCAGCTCGCCCAGGCCGGTGTTCGGACCCGAACCCATCCAGCGGATGTCGTTGCTGATCTTCATCAGACCGTACGCCAGAGTGCGCAGCTGGCCGGAAACCTCAATCAGGCCGTCACGGTTAGCCTGAGCTTCGAAGTGGTTACGAGCCTCGGTCAGGGGCAGGCCGGTCTCCTCAGCGAGCAGCTCAATCACGCGAGCCGAGAAGCCGTCGGGGGTGTTAATGCCGGTACCCACAGCGGTACCGCCCAGGGGAACCTCAGCCACGCGGGGCAGGGACGCGTTCACACGCTCAATGCCGTAACGCACGGTTGCGGCGTAGCCGGAGAACTCCTGACCCAGGGTGATGGGGGTTGCGTCCATCAGGTGGGTACGACCGGACTTCACAACGTCCTTGAACTCTGCAGACTTGCGCTCCAGGGACTCAGCGAGCACCTCGAGAGCGGGAATCAGGTCCTTCACCAGAGCCTCAGTCACAGCAACGTGCACGGAGGTGGGGAAGACGTCGTTGGAGGACTGGGAAGCGTTCACGTGGTCGTTGGGGTGAACCTCAATGCCCTTGGACTCCAGGGAACGGGTTGCCAAGGTTGCCAGAACCTCGTTCGCGTTCATGTTCGAGGAGGTACCGGAACCGGTCTGGAAGACGTCAATGGGGAAGTGGGCGTCGTAGTCACCGGTTGCTACCAGATCCGCTGCATCGCGGATAGCCTGGGCGCGCTCAGCGTCGAGCACCTTGAGTTCCTCATTGGCGGTCGCGGCTGCCTTCTTCACGAGGGCAAGCGCACGAATATGGGCGGATTCGAGGGTCTGACCCGAAATCGGGAAGTTCTCGACTGCGCGCTGGGTCTGTGCACGGTAAAGTGCATCAGCCGGAACGCGAACTTCGCCCATGGTGTCATGTTCAATGCGGTATTCAATGTTTTCAGCCATACCTCTAGCATAGGCGTTCAAAGTGGCTTACGTCGCCTCGAAAAGGTGTCAAAAGAGGAAAAACGCTCATAAATTTTGCGGCGTGAGAAGGCGTATAAAAACCCCGCCCCGGTAGATGTGCGAACACGCTACCGTGGCGGGGTTATCCCATAGAAAAATCTGTTCTTAAGTGCGAGTATGTGGGTTCTTGCCCTAAGACTCGTATCGAGCGGAGACGAGGAAAACTAGTCCAGGTTCTCAGCAACCACAACGCGCGGGGGAGTCTTCACGACCACCGGAATCGTCTGGGTCGGCGGGTTCTGCGCGTCGTTCTTCTCCTTCGGCAGAGTCAGGTCCTGCGAACTGAACACCAGCTCCGCCTTACCCTCCTTCAGATGGTAGAAGACACCAATCACTGCGACCTTACCCTCAACCACTGCATCCGAAATAATGTGGGACTGCTCAATAATGCGGATAGCGGTCTGGCGAGTATGCTCACGCACCATGTCGTTGACGGTCGGGTTCTCCGGCAGCTTCGGGGACATTGCGGAAGGCAGGATGTGCTGCACCAGGTTACGGATGAAACCGTGCGGCATCTCGCCAGAGTCTAGAGCATTGCTAGCGGCAGTCACAGCACCGCAGGAGTCGTGACCGAGAACCATCACGATGGGAGTCTCAAACTCATCAACCGCATACTCGAGCGAACCGAGAGCCGCGTTCTCCAGCACGTGGCCGGCGGTGCGCACCACGAAGGCATCGCCCAGGCCCAGATCGAAAATAATCTCCGCCGCAAGGCGGGAGTCACCGCAGCCAAAGATTGAAGCAAAGGGGAACTGGCCGGCGGCTAGGTCGGTACGGCGAATCGTGTCCTGGTTGGGGTGCTCGTTGCTGCCCTCAATAAAACGACGGTTGCCGTCTCGAAGGCGCTTCCACGCCTCAGCGGGGGTCGGTTGAATACCAGCCATGTGATGCTCCTTAGCGGACAGATACAGATAACGTGTGCCGCCAGAGGCAGCGAATCTGTGAACGGGTATGCGGGGGCTTCAGGCGTTCGCGCTGAAGCTGAGTTTCTTGCCGGAAGCTTCCCGGTGAAAAGAACCTACCTCAAATATGCCTTAAAAATGCGAAAAATAGCTAGTATGGCGCGCCTTCACACCCCCAATCTTGATGCCCAATGAGGCAAAAACAATGCAAAGGGAGACGCAGCCCTCACCAAGTTGCCGCATCTGCTCACCTTAAAGTCAACACGCACGCAAACTCGTTCAGAACAAGAAAAACGAAGCGCCCGCGCGCTATCCTGAAAGGAGCACTACTGCGTCGGCGACTTCGTGCTGGAAAGAACCAGCCAGCCGACAGTGTATTCAGAAATCTCGAAGGTGAGTCTATGACTACGAACAACAATCACGGCGATCGCAACCTCGCAATGGAACTGGTCCGCGCGACTGAAGCTGCAGCAATTGCTGCAGGCCCCTGGGTTGGCGCAGGCGAAAAGAACCTCGCAGATGGTGCAGCCGTAGACGCAATGCGTTACCGCCTCTCCACCGTCAGCTTCAACGGCACCGTTGTCATCGGTGAAGGCGAAAAGGACCAGGCCCCCATGCTGTACAACGGCGAGAACGTCGGCGACGGCTCCGGCCCCTCCCTCGACGTGGCAGTGGACCCCATCGACGGTACCCGCCTGACCGCTCTGGGTATGGACAACGCCCTTTCCGTGATTGCCGTAGCAGACGGTGGTACCATGTTCGACCCCTCCGCAGTGTTTTACATGGAGAAGCTGGTCACCGGTCCCGAAGCCGCAGAATTCGTGGACCTGCGCCTGCCCGTCAAGCAGAACCTGCACCTGGTCGCCAAGGCTAAGGGCAAGAAGATCAGCGAGCTGACCGTCTGCGTGCTGGACCGCCCCCGCCACGCCAAGCTGATCCAGGAAATCCGCGAGGCAGGCGCCCGTACCCGCATCATCCTCGACGGTGACGTTGCAGGCGCTATCGCAGCCTGCCGCGAGAACACCGGCGTGGACCTGATGCTCGGCACCGGCGGCACCCCCGAAGGCGTTGTCGCGGCGTGCGCAATCAAGGCAACCGGCGGCGTTATCCAGGGCCGCCTGGCACCGACCGACGATGCAGAGCGTGAGAAGGCGCTGGAAGCCGGCCACGACCTCGACCGCATCCTGACCACCAACGACCTGGTCACCAGCGACAACTGCTTCTTCGCCGCAACCGGTGTCACCGACGGCAAGTTGCTGCGCGGCGTACGCTACGGCAAGAACGTTGTAACCACCCAGTCGCTGGTCATGCGTTCCTCCTCCGGTACCGTTCGTACCGTTGAGGCTGAGCACCGCCTCTCCCGCCTGCGCGAGATTCTCTCGCACACCAAGAACCCCGGAGAGCAGTAATCTTCGCCCCCGCAAGGGCTGAGGAGCCGCACTAAGACTCCTCGAACATTGCGCATACATACACAGGGAGCCGCCCCCACCGAAGAACTCGGTGAGGGCGGCTCCCTCATGTATTTAGCTTTTAGTTCTCAGAACGCTCCCCGGTAAGGGCGCGCCTGAAACCGTTAGCGAGAGCGGAAAGACTGAACCTTCGCCTTCGCCTTCGACACAGCATCACGAACAGCCGGACGAGCCTTGTACGCCAGCGTGTAGGCGCGGTAACCCAGCGAGGACACCGGAACATCCCAAGTGCCCGGGTACTCCACCGACTCGCCGCCGAAGGACTTCTTGAACTTCGTGAAACCAGCCCACTCGTGATCCGGCTGATCTTCCGGCGCAATGCCGAAGAGGTCAACGTACTTCAGACCCTTACGCTTAGCGTCCAGGATAAAGTTTGTCACCACCGGAATACCCGCGGACAGGCGACGATGCTCAAAAGAAGCCGCCGCATGCGCGTAGGTGCGGGTGTCATCCGAATCGTACACAAACGCCGCCGCAATCGGGGTGCTCTCACCGTTCTCGTCGGTCAGCTTCGCAATGTACAGGGATGCCGCACCAGCAGGCATCAGCACGCGAGCAACCTGCATCAGGTAATCATCCTGCTGACGGTTAAAACCGTTACGATCCGCAGTCTCATCCAAGAAAGCGAACAGAATCGACAAATCCTCAGGATTCGTCGACACCTCAATGGTCACGCCCTTCTTATGGATATTGCGGTGCAGGTTGCGGTTATTGGACTTCATACCCTTGAGGATCTCGTCCTCAGAACCCGAAAGATCAATAATCTGCGTGTGCGACGGCTGCACCTGGCGAGGAGCCAAAACCGCACCGCGACGAGCCAAGAAAGCAGCCGCATCCTGATCGCCCCAAATAGCGGATTCAGTAGGCTCAATGCGCACAAACAGGCAACGAAGCTTCGCAGCCTCTTCCTTCAACGACGTGAGAGCCTCATCAAAAGCCACAGCACTGGAAGCAACCGGTCCGTACGGGCTGTACAGGTAGCGGCCGGTAGCGCCGCCCTCAACGGTCGCAAGGTACGACCAGCCGTTACCGCTCTTACGGATCACGGTGTGACCATTAGATTCCTGAAAACGTGCCCAAATATCGGACTGAAGAATATTGCTCATCCTTCTAGTGTATCCGAGCTTAGGGAACGTAAGCCTGGGGCTCCGAGGATGCTTCGGGAGCAGAAACGGGGCGGGGTGCGGAGGAGCTCTCCTCTGCCTCGCGCTCAGCCGCTGCCTTAGCCTTCGCCTCGGCAACGCGGGTGCGCAGGGCCGCACCCTTGTCCATAGCGGTCTGGCGCAGGTTCTGAGAGAATTCGTGCAGGTCAGCGTGAACCTGCTGAGCGAATGCGTCAGTACCCGAACCCAGGATACGCAGAGCCAGCAGGCCCGCATTGCGAGCGCCGTTAATGGAGACGGTAGCCACCGGAACGCCAGCGGGCATCTGAACAATCGACAGGAGCGAGTCCATGCCTTCGAGGTTCTTCAGACGCACCGGAACACCAATCACGGGCAGCGCGGTGACGGAAGCGAGCATACCGGGCAGATGAGCGGCACCGCCAGCACCGGCAATAATGACGCGAATACCGCGGCTGTGAGCCTTCTTGCCGTACTCAATCATGTCCTCGGGCATGCGGTGCGCAGACACAACATCAGCCTCGTAGGGGATGCCGAACTCCTCCAAAACCTCGGCTGCGGCTTCCATGACCGACCAATCCGAATCCGAACCCATCACAATGCCAACAATGGGCTGGGAAGAATCATAGGGAGACTGAGACATAATCCTCATATCCTTTCAGAATGCGGTGGTGAACCACCATCAATAGGGTGCGTCGGATACGCAGGATGATGTGCTCACCCCACGCACCGGCTAAAAATAGGGCTACAGGGGGCGGCCGTCACGCAAAATGGAGGCGGCATTCGCGGCGCTATGACGCAGCGCCTCAAGCTCAGCCACCGTGCCAGTAATATTCACGTGACCAATCTTGCGGCCCGGGCGGGTTTCCTTGCCGTAGAAGTGAATCTTCGCGCGCGGTTCAGCCGAAAGTGCCAGCGGGTAGACGCCGAAAATATCTTCGTTCTCGCCGCCCAGGTAGTTCTTCATCACGGCAACACCCTCCAGTACGGAGGTGTCACCCAACGGCAAATCCAGTACAGCACGCAGATGCTGCTCAAACTGGCTGGTCACCGAGCCGTCCTGAGTCCAGTGGCCGGTATTGTGCGGGCGCATTGCCAGCTCATTGATGTAGAAGCCAGCGGGGGAGCCCGGCACCTCAAACATCTCAACAGCCATTACACCGGTGACACCCAGCTCGGAGGCAATAGTTACCGCAGCAGCTGCGGCAGCCTCAGCGATTTCGGGGTCCAGGTTCTGCGCGGGGGCAATGACCTCATCGCAGATGGAGTTCACCTGAATCGTCTCAACAACCGGCCAGGGGCGCACCTCGCCGCTTTCACGGCGAGCCACTAGCGCGGAGAGCTCACGAGTGAAGGGCACCTTCTCCTCAGCCAGCAGGGCAGAGAAATCAGTGCGGGAAGGCAACTGCTCAAACCATTCAGTGCTACGCTCGCGAGCCTCCTCGGGAGAATCCAGGACGAGCACGCCCTTGCCGTCGTAGCCGCCGCGCGGGGTCTTCAGCACCACGGGCCAGCCAATCTCATCGCCGAAGGCGAGCAGCTCGTCCAGAGTAGAAACCTCAGCCCAGCGCGGGTTCGGCAGACCGAGACGCTCAACGGCGGCGCGCATCAGGAGCTTATCCTGTGCGTACTGCAGAGCCTCCGGGTGGGGCTGTACATTCACACCCTCCTCCATGAGAGTGCGCAGAAATTCGGTGGGCACGTGCTCATGATCGAAAGTGATGACATCCTTGCCGTGAGCAAATTCGCGGAGGGTGTCCAAATCCTTGTAATCCCCGACGGGGGCGGTACGCACCGCTGCCACGGCGCCGACGGTGGGCGCCTCCGCGAGAATCTGCAGGTCGAGGCCAAGGTTAGTTGCTGCGGGAGCCATCATGCGGGCCAGCTGGCCGCCGCCGATGACACCAATTACGGGTCCAGTCACAGGGTAAGTCACATCACCTAAGTGTACCGGGTTCGGAGTGTTCATGGGAGCAAGACCACATTAAGGTCACAGAATGGGTTCAACTGGGCTTCAGAGCCCAATATGTGGGCGTTGATGCGGGTGAAAGCCAGCAAAACGTGCCTTCTACCCTGTCAACGTGAGATGAAAAGGAATATCTCGTTAGCTGAGAGGTCTGTGGAAAAAATCTCAAAGGGTCAAACAACCCGCCGGGACTGTATTAACATATAAGAGCTTGTAAAGCTTGTAAAAGAGGCTGAAACAACCGTCGGACATTGCGTTACTAACGCCAACCGGCGCTAAACTTCCCTTTTCCCGATAAATCTTCGCTAGATAGGTCCCGCATGAGCGCACAGACGAAACCGACCCTCACCGAACGCTTGAAATCCCTCTGGGACAGCTACGGTATTGAGGTGCTCAAATTCGGTACCGTGGGCGGCGCCGCCTTCATCGTGAACTCTGTGACGGTGTGGGTGCTGATGATGACCATCATGTCGGAGTCCCACACCAAGGCGAAGGTCGTTGCAAGTATTGTTGCAACCATCTTCTCCTGGCTCATGAACCGCCTGTGGACCTTCCGCGACTCCCGCTCCGAGAACTGGAAGCGCGAAGCCATCGAGTTCGGTCTGGTGAACCTGCTGGGCATTCTCGTTGAGGCCGGCTGCGTGGCATTCAGCACCTACGTGCTGAACCTGCGCACCCCCGAGGCGTCCTTCATCTCCGGTACGATTATCGGTACCATTCTGGGCACCATTCTTCGTTACTTCCTCTACCGCTTCTGGGTGTACGGATCGCACCGCAAGCAGGTTGAAAAGGGCGAAGGTACCGATCACGAAGAGCTCGGCCGCATGTTTGATGAGGCCGCCGCCATTCTCGACGGCGAAGAGCCCACCAAGCAGAAGGCACGCTCTGAGGCGGCTGCATCCGAGGCACAGTCGAAGTCCAGTTCGCAGAACTCCTAAGCTTCTCGGATTGTAGAAGCGGCATAGCTAGAACGTGATATAACGATTCATCCCCCGATACGAACGGTATCGGGGGATGAATCGTTTAAAGCCCTATATGTTTATTGGCGCTGTGCTTGTTGGTGCTGTGTTTGTTGACGCTCAGTGCGGGCGTTAGTCTTCCGCGTGATTTTTCGGGCAACTGGGGAGGGGCGCCACCGGCGCTGCAGGGCTGAGAAGCTATGCGTGGGGAATCTCTACCGCACGCTCGGCAACCATCAGAGATGCCAGCTGCCCATCCTGCCAGTCCACGCTCGGGTCAGCCACAAACACCGCATGCCCCGAAGCCAAAATAGCCAGCACCTCCAGCAGTGTGCTCAGGGTCGCCTCCGAGGCATCAAAACCGTAGTCGGGGCTCAACTCCAGCGCGAGCGCCCGCTGCCCCGAAGGGAGCGTATATCCCGCCATGCGATAGGTCTGCGCCTGCGCAAGAACCTGCTCGTAGGCTTCCGCATAGCTGAAACCCTCAATGATTTCTGCCGAATCATCGGGAAGCAGACCCGAGTACTGGTCGCCAAAGCTACGCACCAGGGCGCAGTAATCGAGCACCTCCTCGGCGTGCGAAGCCAGCGCCCGCAAATCGCCGGTGTAGGAAAGAGCCAGCGGTGCACGGTCAACCGCCAGAAGGTACGCGGGGTCATTCGTGTAGCCCGCCTCCTGCTCGGTGCAGACCGCGGCAACCAGCGGCTCGTCCTGATCGAGAATCGCGCCCACGCGCAGCGCCGCCAGACCCAGAACAATGGTGCGCCAGTGCAGCGGAGCCTGCAGGTCAAAACCTTCATCGGGTGCTAGCTCGCATTCTTCAACCAGCAGGTTTGCGCTCTTGTCTACCCAGTTCATGAGGACCCTGCCGGAGAGCTCAATGCGCTCGCCTGCCGCTGAATACCAGATCAGGGCGGGGGTCTGCTGAGTGCTGAGTTTCTCGAAGAAACGGTTCAGAGTCGTGGGCGCGGACGCGCCGGTGGGGGAGAGAGTAACCATGGGTTTCACTCTACCTCACGGTTCAGAAGGAGCGGAGGCGCAGGGGTGGTTCTGCTGGGGGAGGAGAGGAGAAGGGGGCGCCGGCCACCGGGCTAGAAAGTACATAAGTAAAGTAAAAACTTCTAATGGTGCTTGAAAAAACCTAATGATGAAAAACCTTTGCACTAACTAAGGTCCTATTTTGAAATACGACATGCAGATAGATTGGAAATATAAATGCTTCGCAATAAGCCTGGAAAAATACGCAGAGTATGGACGGTAAAAAGATAAACTTTTCTTTTCGAATTGCCTGAAAAATTCTGGAAGTGGGAGCTCGGGGGACCCGTGCAGAATCGACTTCCCTTATATTTGCAGTCAAGATGCGGAATTTGCATGCGATAGAAACTGGTCTTGAAAAGGGGAAACTTGAGGTCGACTCAGGATGTGACCGGGGGCAAGTGAGGGGATGAAAAATGTATAAAGGTCAAATTCACATTAAATATGACGCCTGTAACACATACATCTAAACATTGATTAAGTCTAGTTTGACGAAACGGCGTGTCGCACGTCTAATAGATATATAAGCGTGTTTGCTCTGGAAGGGACCGTAGAGGCTGGAGCAACCATGCCACACCATACACACGAAGATTCCGTCCACGACGGATCCGCAGACTCATTAAGCTCACAATGAGAACACGGAAGGAAAACCCATGGGCTCCTACATTGCATCCGACCGCTCTGTCGCGGCCGCGCGCGCATCAGGCGCTCAGCACCGTAGCATGAATCCCACTCACCCCCTCGAAAAAGCCGCCGACGCCTTTCTCACAGACGCAGAACGAAACATGCCTGCCTGCACCGACGTATGGACCGCAGCGGCAGGGCTCTACGGAACCGAAGGCGAAGACGGAGAACTCGCCTGGCAAGCTGAAGCACTCTGCGCCCAGACCGACCCCGAAGCCTTCTTCCCCGAAAAGGGCGGCTCCACCCGAGACGCCAAAAGGGTATGCGGTGTATGCCCCGTGCGTGAAGAGTGTCTACAATATGCAATGGACAATGACGAGCGCTTCGGAATCTGGGGCGGGCTGTCAGAACGTGAACGCCGCCGACTGCGCAAGCAGGCGAGCTAAGCCAGGAAGGTACCATCTACATGCAGACCGCACGACTGTGCTCCCGCCAGACCTGCCAGCGAGAGGCGACTGTTACTCTCCACTACTCCTACGCAGACTCCACGGCACTCATTGACGCACTCTCAGAGTTCCGCGAACCCCACGCCTACGACCTCTGCGACCATCACGCTGCACGGCTGACGGCACCCCAGGGTTGGCGAGTGGTCTACAAGGTACCCGTTCAGGACACCACCGAATCCTAGAATTCAAAACCAAGATTTAAACACCCGAATGCAAAGAACCTTCCGCGAATTCATGCGGAAGGTTCTTTGCGTATGAGAAACTGGCAGATAGTACAGATACCCGCAACTCACTCAAACACCATTCACTCGAAAAGAACGCGAGATCCATGAGCAAAGAAACACACCGAGGAATGTGGGGCGCACTGCGCCCGGCCATCCGCCGCACCAGCGCCGAAGAACTACTCCACGCCCGACGCACCGAAACTAAAACCAGCGAACCGGCACCGCACACCGGCGCCTTCGGACGCATCGCAGCAGACGTACCCACCGTCGCCGAAGAACCCGACCTGCCCACCGGGAACGTACCCGTCGTCCCCGCACGCAGCAAACTACGTGAACAGGGCGTCGGCACCCGCGTACGCACCCGCACCAACGTCTCCACCGGCTTCGTGCCCCTCGTCCGCGACTCGAAGAGCACCCCCAAAAACCCGACGCTCAGCGACCTCAACCGCGAAACCATGCAGAAGGCCGCCGAAGCAGAAGCCGAAAAGGCGGCCGAAGCAGAAACCGTCGCTACCGTGGAGGCGGCAAGCGCCTCCACCGCCGGACGCAAGTACCGCACCGAAACCACCCGCACCGGTCACACCCATGCGGTCGCAGACCCCAACGCGCCGCTGTCCTCCCTGGCAGCCTCGCCCGAAGCGGCAGAACGCGCCGCAGCACGCGAAGACGCCGTGGAAGACACCCCGCGCTTCCTCAAGCTCCGCGCAACCCTCATCGCGCTCACCGTACCGCTGACCGTACTCATGATCGCGATCCGCGCCGTAGCCTCCGCACCCTTCCTCTGGCTCGAATACCACCGACCCGGATTCCCCGAAGACAGCTACGGCTACTACCTGGTCGAGAGGATGCGCCTGGGCTCCTACGGCGTGGACTACATCAACAACTTTGCGCCGCGAGAATACCTTGCCCGCGTCACCACCGGTGCCGACAATACCCTTGCCTTCACCGAAGCAGAAGTGAACCACATGCACGACGTGAAATGGGTACTGCTCATCGCCACCATAGCCGTTGCCGCGCTCTTCCTGCTGACGCTCTTTAGCAGCATCTCCCTGCGCGAGCGCGCCCCCGGAACCATCCGCCGCAGCCTCTTTAGCGGCGCATGGATTACTCTGGGCCTCATCGCCGTGCTCGGCGTTGTGGGCGTCTTCGGCTGGGAATGGCTGTTCACCACCTTCCACCAGGTGTTCTTCCCGCAGGGCAACTGGGAGTTCTCCGTGCGAAGCTCCCTCATCCGCCTCTACCCGCCGCAATTCTGGATCGATGCAGCAATCGCCGTAGCGCTCCTCGTGGCAGCGCAGATTACCCTCCTGCTCGTGACCACCTGGCCCACCAAATACCGCAAGCTCAAGGCAGAACGCCGCCGCCAGGAACGCCAGGAACTGCGCGTCAAGCTCGCCTCCGCACGAGTTGGCGATAACTAAAACACGCGTCGGCGACAACTAAAAATCATCAGCCACTTCACCGCGCGAACCAGCGTGGAAAGGGCACCCAAAGGGGGCTGGGCTCTACCACACGGTAGAACCCAGCCCCCCTTCGCTATACCCAAGCTCGCATCGCCCGATCCTAAAACCGAGCCTAAAACTTGAGCCTAAATCCAGGACTTAAACCACATGTGCGAATACCACTGCTCATACGGAATCACCTGAGCAGTCCACAACGGCATAAAGTACGCGCTCAACACCAGCACACCCACCAGGTAAATCGCCACCAGCGTCACGCCCAAACGAGCACGCAACACCGAACCGCGAGCACCCGACAGCACCAGACCCAAAACACCCGCCAACAGCAGGATCAGGAACGGCTCAAAAGACAGGGCGTAGAAGTAGAACATCGTGCGAGTCGGGTACATAAACCACGGGAAATAGCCCGCACCGAACACAACCAGTAGCGCACCAAAACGCCAATCCCGCTTCAGCAGCAGAACCAGAAGCGCCACAATAATCGCCGGAATAAAAGCCCACCAAATCACCGGGTTACCGATATTCAAAATAGCCTCGGAACAGGACTTCACGGTACAGCCAGAAGAACCCAGCTTCGGCGACTCATAGTAGTACGAGGTCGGGCGGCCCAAAACCAGCCACTGCCACGCCTGCGAAGAATACGTATGCGGGCTGCTCAAACCAGAATGGAACTTAAACGCCGAGACATGGTACTCCCACAGGGAACGTAGATCCTCAGGAAGCCACATGACACCCTTGCCCGGGTTCTCAAC
>ERZ772990.6-NODE-6-length-84993-cov-5.05907_pt1 | contig 84993 bp, 53 predicted proteins | sample MGYA00511674_ERZ772990 | MGnify/ENA primary metagenome ERZ772990 (study PRJEB29015, sample SAMEA2738045) | human oral metagenome | biome: human oral; feature: human-associated habitat; material: saliva | place: China | collected 2233 ...
AAAGAGGCCCCGGTGCCACACGGCACCGGAGCCTCCCCCCCCCCATACTTTTATGTCGGTGAATATTGCTTTATGCCAGCCTTTACGCCAGCGAAATCAGATCCTGGTAATCCTTCGACCACAGGTCCTCCACCGCATCCGGCAGAAGCAGCACGCGCTCAGGATCCAGCGCTTCCACTGCGCCCTCATCGTGAGAAACCATCACAATGGCACCCTGGTACGCCTTTAACGCGTTCAGAATCTCCTCACGCGAGGCGGGGTCCAGGTTGTTGGTCGGCTCATCGAGCAGCAGCACGTTCGCACTCGACGCCACCAGGGTCGCCAGGGACAGACGGGTCTTCTCACCACCGGAAAGCACACCGGCAGGCTTATCCACGTCATCACCGGAGAACAGGAACGAACCCAAAATCGTGCGCACACGAGTGTCATCCAAATCCGGGGCGGCAGACTTCATGTTCTCAAAGACCGTGCGGTCACCATCAAGAATTTCGTGTTCCTGCGCAAAATAGCCCAGCTTCGCGCCGTGACCGTACACGACCTCACCCGTATCAGGCTCGGTGGCACCAGCCAGCATGCGCAGCAGAGTGGTCTTACCGGCACCATTCAGACCCAGCACCACCACGCGCGAACCGCGGTCAATCGCCAAATCAACGTCCGTGAAAATCTCCAGAGAGCCGTAGGACTTCGACAGACCCTGCGCAGAGAGCGGAGTCTTACCGCACGGCGCCGGATCCGGGAAGCGAATTGCCGCAACCTTATCACTCTGGCGTTCCTCCTCCAGGCCGCGCAGAAGCTTCTCAGCACGCTTAATCATCTGCTGAGCAGCAACAGCCTTCGTCGCCTTCGCGCGCATCTTATTCGCCTGCTCCATCAGAGCATTCGCCTTCTTCTGCGCATTCGCACGCTCACGCTTGCGGCGGTGCTCATCCTGCTCACGCTGAAGCAAGTAGTTCTTCCAGCCCATGTTGTACTGGTCAATCACGCAGCGGTTCGCATCCAGGTAGAAGACGCGGTTGACGACCAGCTCCATCAGGTCAACATCGTGGCTAATGACCATCAGGCCGCCCGAGAAGTTCTTCAAGAAATCGCGCAGCCACAGAATCGAGTCGGCATCCAGGTGGTTGGTCGGCTCATCCAGCAGCATGGTGTCCGCATTGGAGAAGAGAATACGCGCCAGCTCCACACGGCGACGCTGACCACCCGACAGAGTGGACAGCGGCTGGGCGAGCACACGCTCCGGCAAATCCAGGTTGGAGGTGATGACCGCCGCCTCCGACTCTGCCGCGTAGCCGCCGCCGGCGATGAACTCAGCTTCCAGGCGGTCGTAGCGGCGCATACCCTTAGCACGCACCGCCGGGTCCTCACTCGCCATGTCTTCCTGCGCCTGACGCATCTTGCGCGCCACACCGTCCAGGCCACGCGCCGAGAGGATGCGGTCACGAGCCAGCTGGCTCATGTCGTCCACCTTCGGGTCCTGCGGAAGGTAGCCGATAGTGCCGCTGCGGGTCACCGTACCGTCAGCGGGCAGGGTCAGACCGGCAAGCACCTTAGTCATAGTGGTCTTACCGGCACCGTTGCGGCCCACCAGACCGATCTTGTCGCCCTTATCGATGCGGAAGGTGACCTCTTCCATGAGCAGGCGCGCGCCTGCACGCAATTCGAGGTTCTGTACAGCAATCATGGGTGCCTTTCCGGATGGCGGTCTGGTGTGTGGGTTGATAGTGCTCGGTAGGCGGGATTTGCCGGGTTAGAAGCGGCGAGCGCGCGGAGCACCTCATCAATTTTAGTGCAGGTGTGCCGAGTGCGCATGTGGGGCACCTTTTGTTTTTGTGGCGTGAGGTGTACGATACATACCGGACACCATTCATAGAACATTGTTCAAAACTGGGTTGTGACAAGCAGTCAACCACCGCCACCCTCAACTCCGCAGAAAAATCTGCGGAGAAATACGTACCAAAGGAGCACCACCCCAATGACCGATTCCGTGCGCGAATCAGCCCAGGCACCGCGCCGTAACGTAGCGGCAAAGACCTCGCTCGCCACTGACCTCTCCCTCATCGCAGTGTTCGCTGGCTTCATCGCCGCGCTCGCCATCATGCCCGCCGTCAGCTTGGGTGGCGTTGCGGTTCCCTTCACCTTCCAGACCCTCGGCATTTACATCACCGCTCAGGTGCTCGGCGGCAAGCGCGCCACCGCCTCCGTGGCGCTGTACCTGCTGGTTGGTTTCGCGGGCCTGCCCATCTTCGCTAAGGGCGGCGCTGGTCTGGGTACGCTCGCCTCCCCGAGTGCCGGCTACCTGCTCGGCTTCCTGCCCTTCGCCGCTATTGCCGGTACCCTCGCCTACCTGTTCACCCGCAACACCCGTTCGGTGGGTGCGACCTTCCTCATGGCTCTGCTTGCGAACTTCTGCGGTTTTGTGGTTCTGACCGCCTGCGGTATCGCCGGTATGATGGTGAACGCCCACATGACTTTTGACGCCGCATTCAGTGCGGCAATGGTATTCGTTCCCTGGGATCTAGTGAAGTCCACGATCGCGGTTCTGGTTGGTTTGTCGGTACGCCGCGCCTTCCCGTCTCTGGCTTCTACCCAGCGTTAAAGGCACACAATGTGCCGCACGAGAGGATAGCTATGTTTTTTCGCCGCTCCACGCGCCAGCCTGCACCGCAGCAGGTGCAGGGCGAACAGGCGGTGAGCGCCTCTACCAGCATGCCCGCCCTTGAGCTTGAATCGGTGAGTGTTTTCACCGAGCTGCCCGAAGGCGGGCATCGCCGTATCCTCAAGGATGTGAGCCTGCTGTTCACGGCGAAGCGCACCGCGGTGCTGGGTCTGAACGGTAGCGGCAAGTCAACCCTGCTGGGGCTTTTCAATGGGCTCACCCACCCGGATGAGGGCATCGTGCGCGTGAACGGTGTCGACACTCTGGAGGCACCGAGTCGCGGCTCGAAGGGTGCGGGCACTCGCAGTAATTTGCAGGGTGCTTTTGAGGGTGTGGGCATGCTCTTCGCCCAACCGGAGGCGCAGCTGATTATGCCCACCGTTGCCGAAGATATTGACCTGAGCCTGCGCCGTGCCGCAGCCGTTGAAGGTAGTGCCCTCAGCGGTGAGCAGCGCCGCGAACGGATTCGTGAGCTGCTCCGTGAACGCGGCCTCGAACGTCTGGAGGACCAGAGCGTTTTCACCCTCTCAGGAGGCGAAAAGCAGCTGGTTGCTCTCACCAGTGTGCTGGCGGCGCGCCCGCAGATTCTTCTGCTCGATGAGCCGACTACCCTGCTGGATTTGCGTAATCGCGCGCGGCTGCTGAAGCATTTGGAGTCGCTGGATCAGATGCTGGTGCTCAGCACGCACGACCTGGATTTGGCGGCGTCCTGCGATGAAGCCGTGATCATTCATGACGGCCGTTTGCTCGCTCAGGGGGATGCGGCGCAGCTGGTGCAGCAGTACCGCACCTGGTGCGCCGAGGGGTTCCCCAACGAGGGCGCTACCGAAGGCCTGGACTCGTCAGGAGGCGCGCATGGGAGCTAACACGCCGCGCGTGAATCCTCGCCCCGCCTCCCAGGGCTCGGATTTCAACCCCGGTACCCTGCTGGTGGGTTTCTACCAGCCGTTGAACACGCCGGTGCATCGGGCGCCGCTGTGGCTCAAGGGCACGCTCTTCTTTGGGCTGTTCCTGCTGTTGGCGGTGACCGGCTGGCAGGCGGCGCTGGTGGCTTTGGTTGCGTCCACGCTCTGCGCGTTGTGGGCTGGTGTGCCTGCCTCCCAGCTGTGGCTGGTGGTTCGCACATTGTCTCTGCTGCTACTGATTATGGTCGCCTATTACGTGTTTACGGGGCAGTACGCCTCCGGCGCGGATGCTATCGCGACCATGCTGACGGCTTTCTACGCTTCCCGTACCCTGCTGGTGAGCACTCCCCTGCCGGTTCTGATTGACGGCTTTGTGAAGCTGTGTTCGCCGCTGCGTTTCGTGGGTCTTTCTCCCGAGCGTCTGGGTCTGCTGATTGCGTTGATGGTCCGGTCGATTCCGGCGCTCATGGACCGTTGGGGTGCGTTGCGCCGGGCGGCGGTGGCGCGTAATCTACCCAAGCGCATGTATTGGCGGCTGCTGATTCCGTGGGTGGTGCAGGCGGTTGATTACGCGACGGCGACCGCTCGTGCTTTGCGGGCACGACACGTGGACGAGCTGAAATAGCGCAGATACGCGAGAGGGGCGGGGTGAACCGTACAGGTTCATCCCGCCCCTTCGCTTTGCCTCGTCTAGCTTAGGCGGGTGGTTTAGGGCGTTTCAATGAGGAGCGCCGCCGGGAGCTGCTCCCACCACAGGTACCAGTCATGCTGGCCGTAGAGCGCCTCCACAAGCTTGTCGAAGCCGCGGTAGACACGCACCGGCATCGCCGAGGAAACCATCGTGTGCTCAACCGCCAGGATCTCTGCGTCGCGGCGGGTTGTGACCGGTACAGGCGTGTAGAACTCGATAAAGTCCGAGGCGATAACAGCCGGGTAGGCGTCATCGCGTTCAAACCAGTAGCGGGCAATGGACAGCATCGCCTCGGGGCTGGGGCTGGAGTCCCACCCGCCGAAAGGCAGGTAGGCGAACACCCCGGAAGCATCCCACAGCGGCAGGTCCATGATGAGCAGTTCCACTGCACTGTCAATGTCGGTGGCTTTGACCTTCTCATTGATAATGCCTGCGGTCAGTTCGAAGGGGTACTCCGCTTTTAGCGGCATAGCGATATCGTCTTCACCGAGTTCGCCGTTTTCCATGAGGAGACGGTAGGTCTGCAGGTAGGTGCTCTCGTTCAGGTGCCGGAACGCCTCGTGCGCGGCAACTTCTACACCGACTTGATCCAGGTAATGGTGATGGTCGGTGATGAGGTCGTGTGCATACCGCTCGACGGTGTCGGCGGTGATGTTCTGCACGGGCGTTGAGGTGCGCAGGGAGACGTTATTCTCAATGGTTCCGAGCAGGGTCGGGTCGAGGGCAACCACGATGGGGGTTGTTCCCCGGTTCTTGCCCTCGTAAAGGTGTTCGAGGTATCGCCGGTTAAGTTCGGCTCGTGGGGCGCCGTGGCGGATTCGCTCGTGTGGGTAGGGATACAAGGCGACGAATCGCTCATAGAGCTCTGCCATGGTGTTCTCCGATGTTTGGTTGCCCCCAGTTTATCGCGTATTTTCGCGCAAAAATACGGGTTTTTGAAGGTTTTAGCAGGGCGCGGAGGGTGCGCGATTTTTTCGTTTGATGAGTGTGTATCGGTGTGTGCTAAACACGCTTAAACTGCCTTAGTGTTGGGCGGTTTGTGCGCCGATTTTCGCTAGAAAAAGTTAGAAATTTTTCGCCACCATATGAGATTTTGGGCGAGTTACACCGGGCGGTGCCAAAGGGTTCGGCGGACACTTTCGCGGAGGGGCGGGCGCCTCCTGAATGTCTGTTACCAACCGCAGATACACGGCAGAAAGGGCACCAAACCCACAATTTCAGAAGGAAAAACACTCAGTATTCTTCTTTGGCGCGTCATATTTGACGTATTAGGGGTTTTTTGGGCGAGTTCCGTCACCGCCGCGTAGCTGCTGGAGTAAAGTGTTGGTACCAGCTACCACCCGTGCCGCGTTGGTACGGAAAACGCCGCTGGGACCATCAACTCGCAGGAGTTCAAACCAACGGAGGTTCTCATGTCGAATAACTACTACAAAGAGATGGTTCGCCTGGCTGACAGCATTGCTGATAAGGCGCATGAGGGGCAGACTGATCGTAACGGCTGGCCCTATATCTCCCACCCTCGCCGTGTGGCTCTTGGGGTGCGTAAGCTTGCTAGTGAGTTGGCTGCCGCAACTCACCCTGATATCTCTTTGGAGGAGCTGAAGGCTGAAGCGCAGATTGTGGCGCTGCTGCATGACACGGTGGAGGATACCGGCGTTTCTCTCGCTTTCTTGGCGCGTCATTTCTCGGCGCGTATTGTGGATGCGATTGATGCCTTGACCCGCCGCCCTGGTGAGTCGCGTGAGTCGTATCTGAGCCGGGTGCGTGTGAATGATTTGGCTCGTCTGGTGAAGCTTGCCGATATTGCGGATAATACTGACCCGCAGCGTTTGGCGCTTCTGGAGGAACCGACTCGTACCTGCCTCATGATTAAGTATGAGCACTCGCTGAAGCTGCTGCACCTGAACGATTAGGTTCAAAGCTGACCATATAGAAGCCGCCCGGTATGGAATGTGTTCCATGCCGGGCGGCTTCTATGAATCATCTATTGAATTAGTTCAGGTGAGAGACTGCGTAATCAGCTTCTTCCTCAGTGAAACCTTCAAAAGAAGAAGTCAACTGAGAGCGGATTGCCTCGGGAGACATGTTCATCGTCTTCTGATAGCTCTTTGCCTTCTCCAGGGCGTTTGCGTTCCAGTCAGCCTTCATGTTGTCTACAGCGTACTGAGCTGCTTCAGGAGTGAACTTTTCAAATTCACTGGTGAGCTGGTTGTAGATACCCTGCTTGGACATGTGCATGGTGCGAGAATAAGACTCTGCCTTCTTCAAAGCGGACTTATATTCGCTGGGAATGCTGTTATCGTTCTGCTTTGAGTTGGACTCGCTCGTAGCCGCAGAGGAAGAATCACCGTTAGATTCCTGAGAAGCTTCAGCAACAGCAGAAGAATCAGCAGTTGCCGAAGATGAAGAAGCGCTCGCACTCGTAGACTTGCTGGAGCCACCGCCCATCATCGAAGCGCAACCACCAAGAAGAACAAGAATAACGAGAGTGATAAACCACCAACGGAGATAGAAAGGCTTCTTCTTAACGTAGACAGAACCGTCAGCGGCAATAATCTTTTGTGCCATGATTTCCTTTCGGCATCCTCAAGCAGCCATTGCATAAGGAGCCTAATATGATGTGAGTGTATGATTCACAAGGAAATATACTCGCCCCCCCCCCAAAGTCAAAGCGTCCTCATTGCTTTAGCAAAATGTATCCCATATCATCAAAAATTAATTTTTAATCTGGGATTAATACCACACAATCACCTCATTTGAAGCGCAGAAAAATACCCGCCCGGTGCCGAAGGCATACACCTTCCGCACCGGGCGGGTACCTTATCTGCGGTCAGGAGCTTAGATGTTGAAGCCCAGCGCGCGCATCATATCGCGGCCGTCCTCAGTAATACGCTCCGGGCCCCACGGCGGCATCCAAACCCAGTTCACACGCCAAGAATCAACCAGGTTATCCAGGTTGCTCTGAACCTGCTCCTCAATAACCTCCTGCAGCGGGCACGCCGCGGTGGTCAGAGTCAGGTCCAGAATGAGGGTTCCATCCTCATCCCAGCGCAGACCGTAGAGCAAACCGAGGTCAACAATATTGACGCCAAGCTCCGGGTCAATGACCTCCTTGAGGGCTTCCTCAATCTCTTCCTGAGGAACACGACCCTGCACAGTCTCAGTCATAGTTCTATCTTTCTGTCAGAATCCGGTAAGGAGAAGAAGCTTACTTCTTACCCACGTAAGCTACGTAGCCCTCTTCTTCCAGGCGGTCAGCCAGCTCGGGGCCGCCCTGGTCAACCATCTTGCCGTCCACGAACACGTGCACGAACTGCGGCTTGATGTAGCGCAGGATGCGGGTGTAGTGGGTAATCAGCATGACGCCCATGTCGTTCTCGTCGTGCGCACGGTTCACGCCCTCAGAAACAATCTTCAGTGCGTCAACGTCCAGACCGGAGTCGGTCTCGTCCAGGATACCGAACTTGGGCTTGAGCAGCTCCAGCTGAAGGATCTCGTGGCGCTTCTTCTCACCACCGGAGAAGCCCTCGTTCACGTTACGTGCGATGAACGCGGGGTCAATCTCCAGGTTCTTCATGGCCTCCTTAACGTCCTTGGTCCAGGTACGCAGGGAGGGAGCCTGACCGTCCACAGCGGTCTTAGCGGAACGCAGGAAGTTGGACATGGTCACACCGGGGATCTCAACCGGGTACTGCATAGCCAGGAACAGGCCTGCGCGTGCACGCTCGTCCACGCTCATCTCGGTGATGTCCTCACCGTCGAGCAGGATCTGACCGGAGTCAACCTGGTACTTGGGGTGGCCAGCAATGGTGGAAGCCAGAGTGGACTTACCGGAACCGTTCGGGCCCATGATTGCGTGAATCTCGCCCGAGTTGATGGTCAGGTTAACGCCCTTCAGGATGGGCTTGGTGGTTTCGTCGTCGAGGATAACCGAGACGTGAAGGTCCTTGATTTCAAGAGTAGACATTGATTTCTCCTGGTAAAGCTTAGTTGTTGCTGAGGGCGAGCTCTGCCTCAAGGGCCTCGGTGAGCTGCTCTTCAAGTTCGGGAACACGAATCTGCTGAATGATCTCGTTCAGGAAGCCGCGCACGACCAGACGGCGTGCCTCAGCCTCCGGAATACCGCGAGCCTGCAGGTACCACAGGTGCTGCTCATCGAGCTGGCCGGTGGTGGATGCGTGGCCGGCGCCCTCAATCAGGCCGGTCTCAATCTCCAGGTTCGGCACGGAGTCGGCGCGGGGGCCAACTTCCAGCAGCAGGTTACGGTTCAGCTCGTAGGTGTCGGTGCCTTCTGCCTCCTTACCAATCAGAACGTCACCAACCCATACGGAGTGCGCACCCTTACCCTGCAACGCGCCCTTGTAGGTCACGCGGGACTTGCAGTTGGGTACGGAGTGGTCCACGAACAGGCGGGACTCAATGTGCTGACCAGCGTCTACGAAGTACAGGCCGTACATTTCAGTCTCAGCGCCGGGAGCGGTGAACTTGGTGGAGGGGGTCACGCGCACCAGGTCGCCGCCGAGGGACACCACAACGTGCTTGAAGCGTGCGTTGCGGCCCAGCTTAGCGTAGTGTGCGGAGGCGTGGATTGCGTCGTCAGCCCACTGCTGCACGGAAACAACGTTCAGCTCAGCCTCGTCGTTCACCACGAACTCAACATTCTGTGCCAGGACGGTGGAGCCGGTGTGGCGCAGAACCACGACAGCCTTCGAGAAGGGCTTAGCCTCAATCACGATGTGCTGTGCGGCAGGCTCGTTGCCGGTGCCGGTGATGTCGATTTCCACGTGCTCAGCCAGTTCAGCTTCGGCGGGGATGGTCACCACGGTTGCTTCGGTGAAGCTGGACCACGCGTTCGCTGCCACACGGTCCTCGGGGATACCTGCGGAGCCGATGCGTGCATCCTCGCGGGAGACGGTCTCAACCTGAACCTGCTCGGGTGCAGTAATCTGCGGTGCCGGTGCGGTGCCGGTCAGCTTCTCCAGGTGCAGGCCGCCCAGACGCTTCAGCGGGGTGAAGCGCCAGTCCTCTTCACGACCGGTCAGGGGTGCGAAGTCCTCCACGTTGTAGGAGGTCTTACGCTCTGCACGGGATGCTTCGAGTACCTTCTGGATGTTGTTCGGGTTGGAGCCCTGGTGGTGTGCCTCGGTGGCACGGTACAGGGTGTCATCGTGGGCGAACTCGGTGGCGAGCTTCTCGCCCTCCTGGTCCATGCCGGGGATGATCGGGGAGTGGTAACCCAGGGTTTCTTCGTTGGTCGGCATTAGCCCACAGATCCTTCCATCTGAAGTTCGATCAGGCGGTTCAGTTCGAGTGCGTACTCCATCGGCAGCTCACGTGCGATGGGCTCAACGAAGCCGCGGACAATCATTGCCATTGCTTCTTCTTCGCTCAGGCCGCGCTGCATCAGGTAGAACAGCTGGTCCTCGGAGACGCGGGAAACGGTCGCCTCGTGACCCATGGTCACATCGTCCTCGCGGACATCCACGTAGGGGTAGGTGTCGGAGCGGGAGATGGTGTCCACCAGCAGTGCGTCACAGACCACGGAGGACTTGGAGTGCTTAGCGCCCTCACGAACCTGAACCAGGCCGCGGTATGCGCTACGGCCGCCGTTACGTGCCACGGACTTAGACACAATGGTCGAGGAGGTGTTCGGTGCAATGTGAACCATCTTCGAGCCGGTGTCCTGGTGCTGACCCTCACCCGCGAATGCGATGGACAGGGTCTCACCCTTAGCGTGCTCACCGACCATGTAAACAGCCGGGTACTTCTGGGTGACCTTGGAGCCGATGTTGCCGTCCACCCATTCCATGGTGGCGCCCTCGTGCGCAACCGCACGCTTGGTCACCAGGTTGTAGACGTTGTTCGACCAGTTCTGGATGGTGGTGTAGCGAACGCGTGCGTTCTTCTTCAGCACAATCTCAACCACTGCGGAGTGCAGGGAGTCGGACTTGTAGATGGGGGCGGTGCAGCCCTCAATGTAGTGAACGTAGGAGCCTTCGTCCGCAATGATCAGGGTGCGTTCGAACTGGCCCATGTTCTCGGTATTAATGCGGAAGTACGCCTGCAGCGGGATCTCCACGTGAACTCCCGGGGGAACGTACACGAAGGAGCCACCGGACCATACAGCGGTGTTCAGTGCGGAGAACTTGTTGTCACCAATCGGGATGATGGAGCCGAAGTATTCCTTGAACAGTTCGGGGTATTCGCGCAGACCGGTGTCGGTGTCAACAAAGATCACGCCCTGCTTCTCCAGGTCCTCACGGATCTGGTGGTACACGACCTCAGACTCGTACTGTGCAGCCACACCCGCGACGAGCGAGTTACGCTCCGCCTCGGGGATACCCAGGCGCTCGTAGGTGGTGCGGATGTCCTCGGGCAGTTCCTCCCAAGAAGCCGCCTGACCCTCGGTCGAACGCACGAAGTACTTGATGTTGTCGAAGTCGATTTCGGAAAGATCCGCACCCCAGGTGGGCATGGGCTTACGCTCGAAGAACTTCAGCGCCTTCAGACGCATGTCCAGCATCCACTGGGGTTCGTTCTTCTTAGCAGAGATGTCGCGCACGACATCCTCATCCAGGCCGCGCTTTGCTACCTGGCCTGCTTCGTCGGAGTCTGCCCAACCGTACTCGTAGTTGCCAATGCCCTCGAGTTCGGGGTTCATCTCCAGGATCTCTGAAATGACGGTGTCGTTGGCGTTCTGCCCAACTTTCTCAGTCATTACGGCCTTTCTTCGATGGTTATTACATTTCTTGCCGCCACCTGCCGGTTGCAGGCGCGGTAGTTGAGGGGGCTGATACCGCGCTCAACCACAATGCGTGACGCGGTGTACGCAGTGTGCTTGCGGTGTACACCGCGTGGTTGCGGGCGGATTTCAGCGTGCGGCTCGTACCCTTGACGGGTTCATCGGGGTGTGCCGCTGGGTACTGCGGTGATTGTTACGCGGAAGATTCCTCCGAAGGTTTCCCTGCGGATTCTTCTGCGTTCTTCTCACTCTCGGCGGTGACGCGGTTCAGGGGCACGTGCGTGGTACATACGTGAGCACCCGAAGCCATGGTTGAAAGCCTACGGACATCAACACCGAGCAGGTCAGAAATAATCCCGGTTTCCTGCTCGCAGAACACTTGGAAGTCTCCAGCGAGGTCACGTACCGGGCAGTGACCCTGACAGAGCTGAATACTTGCCAGGAAATGCTCGGGAACAGTTCGCCCTGCGGGAGGTGCGGTGACCTGCGCGGTCGCCACAAAACCATCCTTGCTCATTGCCTCTGCGAGCGCCTGCGCTCGGGCTGCCACATCGTCACCGGCGGCTTCTACGACGGGTCGGTAGCGGGCTTCCATTTCTGCGGCGCGGGCGGAGGCGAAAGCTTCGAGAGCTTCCTGCCCAACCGTGTCGCGGAGCATTTGCAGGGCTTCGCGGGCGATGATGAGGTAGTCGTTGCCGAGGCGTTCGTGGCCCTGGGGGGCGATCACGTAGCGGCGGGCGGGTCGTCCGGCTCCGGCGCCGTGCTTTTTGATGGGCGCGACCTCAATCATGTTGTTGGATTCGAGGGCGTCGAGGTGGCGGCGTACCGCTGCGGGGGTGAGGCTGAGGAGCTCACCGAGGGTTGCTGCGGATACGGGGCCGTTGTTGAGGACTTCACGCAGGACGCGGTCCCTGGTGCGTTCTTCTGCCTCGGCTTTGCGCTTGGATGTGCGTGCCGCGGAGGACTTTGTACTGGAAGCACCAGTAGAGCCCGAGGCGGCAGTTCGGGTGCCGTTTCGGGTCTGCGCCTCGTTCGTTGAGACGCGCTGAGGGGTCTTATTCACGGAATACACAAATAAAGTATGTCCTAATTAGTTTTTCTTTGGCTAGTTAGGTACCCCTACTTGCTAACTTTTCTACCTTAGGGTGAACTTTTAAGTCGTAACAAGTGTGCCTTAAACGTGAGTTAGGGCATAAGATGAAGGGGGCACACACGCTCATTCATCGAAAAAATCGAAAGTGACTGTCTATGGAGACCACCACCGCGGGCCAGCAGGACCACCCGGGGCGTGCATCCGCCACGCCAACGGCGCACTCTGAGCACCACACGGAGCCCGGCGCCTCCCCCACCGCACGACGACGCATCATCACCGAAGAACCGGCGCTCAGCATTAAAGACCTCATCAAAGAGTTCAAGCCCTCACGCGCCTTCCGCACCAAATACCCCGAACGGCTCACCGCCAGCGGGCTCTACCGCGCCGTCAACAAGGTCAACCTGCGCGTCTTCCCCGGCGAGGTGGTCGTCCTCCTCGGAGCCAACGGCGCCGGCAAAACCACGACCCTCGCCTGCGCGCAGGGTCTACTCAAACCCACCCGCGGTGCCGTGCGCCTCCTCGGAGAAAACCCACTACAGGCAGACCCGGAGCTGCGCGCCAAGGTCGGCATTATGCTCCAGGACGGCGGCCTACCCAACGCCATGCACCCCATCCCGCTGCTGGAACACATCTCCACCATGTACACCGACCCGTACCCGGTCGAAGAGCTGGCAGAACGCCTCGGCATTGATGCCTTCAACGGCACCACGATTCGCCGCCTCTCAGGTGGTCAGAAGCAGCGCGTCTCCCTTGCCGCCGCCCTCATCGGCCGCCCGGACGTGCTCTTCCTCGACGAGCCCTCCGCGGGCCTGGACCCGCAATCCCGCAACGTCGTCTTCGACATCATTCGTGAACAGCGTGAACTCGGCACCGCCATTGTGCTCACCACGCACCTGATTGACGACGCGCAGAAGCTCGCCGACTACGTGTACATCATTGAAAACGGCACCACGGTTCAGGAAGGTACCGTCTCCGAGCTCATCGCCAGCGACGGCACGAACCGCCTGCAGTACAGCCTGAACGCACCCACCCCCACCCGTGAGCAGCTACTGCCCGCGCATCTGCGTGCCGGCGTGGAGCTCATCGAGAAAGTGCCCTACACCCCGGCTCGTGACGGCGCCCCCTCCGTGCCCGGCGAGTATGAGCTGGTCGGCGCGCTACGCCCCGAGCACCTGGCGGCATTCACCGCGGCACTCGCCGAGCATTACCTCATGCCGATTTCTCTCACCATGGAACCGAAGACCCTTGAGGATGTCTTCCTCGACATTTCAGGACGTGATATCCGATGAGCATCACCGCACGCACCAACAACCGGGCTACAAAAAATGTTGCAGAAAATGCTGCTGAAAACCCGGTAGAAGAGAACCGCGCGGAAGGGAACCGAATGGAAGAACGCACCGCGAACACCCGCCCCAAGGTCTCCTCTATTGACGAAGACGAGGAGTACATTCCCCCGCGCGCGAACTACCCGCTCGTGCGCGTCATTGAGCAGGGCCGCTACGAAACCATGGCGATGCTACGCAACGGCGAACAGCTGATGCTCAACATCATTTTTCCCGTCATGGCGCTCATTGCCCTGCGGTTCACCGGCCTGATTGATGAGTACGCCAACTCGGTGGGGGTCTCTCGCATGGATGCGGCGGTCCCCGGCGTTCTGGCGCTCTGCGTGATTTCTACGGCGCTGTCCGGTCAGGGCATTGCCACCGGTTTTGATCGCCGCTACGGCGTGCTTCGGTTCCTGGCTACCACTCCCCTGGGCCGTAACGGCCTAATCATGGGCAAGTGCATTGCAGTGCTGGTAGTCGTGGCAATTCAGTTCACGCTGGTGGCGGTGCTCGGATACGGTCTGGGGTGGCGCCCGGACGCTATCGCCGTCTCACGCTCCATCATCACGATGATTATGGGCGCCGGCGCATTTACGGCGCTGGGACTGCTCATTGCCGGTACGGTGCGCGCGGAGGCGACCCTCGCCATCGTGAATATCGCCTGGGTGATTCTTGCCGGTGCCGGCGGCGTCGTATTCCCGCTGAAGTCCTTCCCCGACTGGTACGCCGCGGTTGTGGCGTGGTCGCCCTCGGCGGCTCTGGGCGATGCGCTGCGCGGCAACTTCATTCAGCATCAGTGGCTTGCCGACCCGCACTGGGTATTGATCGTATGGACCGTGGTCATTGGGTTTATTGCCTCGCGCAAGTTCAAGTGGTCCGACTAGTAGCGACCTAACTAGAAGCAACCCAGATAGAAGCACCCCAGCTAGAGGCGACCTGATTGCCCCTGACGGTCACAGCCGCAGGTAAAAAAGGCACAGGTAAAAAGGTACAGGTTAAGCCGCAGGTTGCAGGTTAAAAGGCGGGCGCCGGATATGTTCCGACATATCCGGCGCCCATTTATTTAACACAAACTTTTAGCCTCAACCGCACACAGAATGTACGGTCTGAGACTAAAAGATAGCACCCCCTCCAGAACCTTGTATCTAGCCACCACAGCAAGATAGTCATCAGTTTCCGCGCGGAGGAGGGGCTTCAATCACCGAGATGCAGACCGACCCAACCACTGTTTCGGTCTGCAACCTTCCTGCTCAACCTTAACATGAGCTTCACCACTTACACAAAAATTGTTACATTACTGAACAATATTCAGCCACGAGCTCAGAAAATACAGCTTAGGTATACACCGCGAACCCCACGCAGAACCCCATGCAACCCGCACCATAACCGCACATCACCGCCGTATTACCCCCGCACCCTCCCCGTATCACCCTGTGAATGTCTGCATTCACACACCGGATACTGCCGCCCGGTGAACTATCCTGTTAAAACGAAAGGGTCGAAACAAACCTCCCGGCTCCCCGCACCTACCCGGGCACCTACCAGGGCATCTACCGGGTACTTACCGGGGCACTTACCCGAGTACCTACGCAGGTACCTACGAGGTATCCACCGGCGCGGGAATAAGCACCCCCCGAAGGCACGTTACACCCGACGGACAGCGCGCTAGCACAAGCCTGCTGGCGCATCCACTCACGTTGTGAAAGGACACCCACGTGGCAGAGAACTTCCAGTGGACTGAAACCGACCAGCGCGCCGTAGATACCGCACGTATCCTCGCCGCAGACGCCGTAGAAAAGGTCGGATCCGGTCACCCCGGCACCGCAATGAGCCTGGCGCCGGTCGCCTACCTGCTCTTCCAGAAGGTCATGAACCAGGATCCCTCCGACGACCGCTGGGAAGGCCGTGACCGCTTCATCCTCTCCCCCGGCCACACCTCCCTCACCCTGTACACTCAGCTGTTCCTCGGCGGCTACGGCCTCGAAATGAAGGATCTGGAAGCCCTGCGCACCTGGGGCGCCCTCACCCCCGGCCACCCCGAATACAAGCACACCAAGGGTGTAGAAATCACCACCGGCCCGCTCGGCCAGGGCCTGGCATCCGCCGTCGGCTTCGCCTACGCACAGCGCCGTATGCGCGGCATGTTCGACCCCGAAGCAGCACCGGGCACCTCCCCCTTCGACCACCACATCTACGTCATCGCCTCCGAGGGTGACGTGCAGGAAGGCGTCACCGCCGAGGCGTGCGCGCTCGCAGGTCACCAGGAGCTCGGCAACCTGATTGTCGTCTGGGACCGCAACCACATCTCCATTGAGGAAGACACCGACGTTGCCTTCACCGAGGATGTAGCAAAGCGCTACGAGTCCTATGGTTGGGATGTTCAGCGCGTGGACTGGACCCGCACCGGCGACTACGTTGAGGACGTCGCAGAACTGTACGCCGCTATTGAGCGTGCGAAGGCTGTCACCGACAAGCCCTCCTTCATTGAGCTGCGCACCATCATCGGCTACCCCGCTCCCACCAAGCAGAACACCGGCGCAGTGCACGGCTCCAAGCTCGGCGCCGATGAGGTTGCAGCAACCAAGGAACTGCTCGGCTTCGACCCCGCCAAGAGCTTCTTCATCGAGGAGAACGTCCTGGCACACACCCGCCAGCTCGTCGAGCGCGGCGCAGCGGCACACAAGGCATGGGACGAGAAGTTCGAGGCATGGGCTAAGGCAAACCCCGAGCGTGCCGAACTGTACAAGCGCCTCGTTGCAGGCGAACTGCCCGCAGACTACAAGGCTGCTTTCCCCGTGTTCGAGGCTGGCACCTCCGTGGCAACCCGCGCGGCATCCGGCACCGTCATCAACGCTATCGCTGACACCTTCCCCGAACTGTGGGGCGGCTCCGCTGACCTCGCCGGCTCAAACCTGACCACCATCAAGGGTGCTGAGTCCTTCAATCCGGCATCGCGCACCACCGAAGACTGGACCGGCAACCCCTACGGCCGCGTGCTGCACTTCGGTATTCGTGAGCATGCTGCCGCAGCAATCGTCAACGGTATTGTGCTCTCCTCCCCGACCCGCGCGTTCTCGGGCACCTTCTTCGTGTTCTCCGACTACCAGCGCCCGGCTGTTCGCCTCTCCGCACTGATGGGCGTTCCCGCAGTGTACGTGTGGACTCACGACTCCATCGGCGTGGGCGAGGACGGCCCCACCCACCAGCCGATTGAGCACCTCTCCGCCCTGCGCGCTATCCCCGGCTTCGACGTGGTTCGCCCCGCGGACGCTAACGAAACCGCCGTCGCATGGCGCACCATCCTGGAGAAGTCCGACCGCCCCGCAGGTATCGTGCTCTCCCGCCAGAACCTGCCCGTTTGGGCTCGTGAAGACGTGCACGCAGACGCTGAGGGTGAGAAGTTCGCTTCCGCTGAGGGCACCGCACGCGGCGGCTACATCATGGCTGACACCGAGGGCACCCCGGACGTCATCCTGATCGCTACCGGTTCCGAGGTTGAGCTCGCTATTCAGGCTCGCGCAACCCTCGCAGAGCAGGGTATCGCGGCTCGCGTGGTTTCCATGCCTTCGCGCGAGTGGTTCGCTGAGCAGGACGCAGAGTACCGCGAGTCGGTTCTGCCCTCCTCGGTTGCAGCCCGCGTCTCCGTCGAGGCTGGCCTGGCAATGAGCTGGTACGACCTGCTCGGCACCGCAGGCCGCGCCGTATCCATCGAGCACTTCGGTGCATCCGCCGATGCGAAGACCCTGTACCGCGAATTCGGTATCACCGCGGAGGCTGTCGTGGCTGCCGCTAAGGAATCCATCGACGCCGCTAAGTAAGCGGTAACAACGCCGCGGCAAACAGCGCTGCGGTAACTGCCGCGCACACTGCGTCCCCCCCTGTACGGGCTGTACGGGTGGGGTGCGGACGCAACGGGTAGGCTCCGGCTGACCACTCAGCCGGAGCCTCCCGCCGCCCAGTAGATTTCACTGATATCTCAATTTTCAATTTCGACAAAGAATCGAAGGTTTTCACATGTCTGAGTCCACTCAGAAGCTTTCCGACGCCGGTGTCTCCATCTGGCTTGACGACCTCTCCCGTGAGCGTCTGACCAGCGGCAACCTCGCCGAACTCATCAAGACCCACAACGTCGTCGGTGTGACCACCAACCCCACCATCTTCGCTGGTGCGCTCTCCAAGGGTGCCGCATACGCTGAGCAGATGCGTGAACTTGCCGCTGCTGGCACAAGCGTTGAAGAGGCAGTCTTCGCCGCAACCTGCGACGACGTACGCAACGCCTGCGACGTGTTCGCACCCGTCTACAAGGCATCCAACGGTTTTGACGGCCGCGTCTCCATCGAGGTTGACCCCCGCCTGGCACGCGACGCCGAAGGCACCGCCAAGATGGCACGTGAACTCTACGAGCGTGTGGGCCGCGAAAACGTCATGATCAAGATCCCCGCAACCCAGGAAGGTCTGCGCCCCATCGCAGAGACCCTGGCTGCTGGCATCAGCGTGAACGTGACCCTGATCTTCTCCCTGACCCGCTACCGCGAGGTCATCAACGCCTACATGCTCGGCCTGGAGCAGGCGCTGGAGAACGGTAAGGACCTGTCCACCATCCACTCGGTCGCATCCTTCTTCGTCTCCCGCGTAGACAGCGAAATCGATGCGCGCCTCGAAGCTGCCGGCGGCGACGCTGTGCAGCTCAAGGGCAAAGCGGGCCTGGCAAACGCACGCCTCGCCTACGAGGTGTTCGAGGAAATGTTCTCCTCCCAGCGTTGGGCACGTCTGGAAGCACACGGCGCAAACGTACAGCGCCCGCTGTGGGCATCCACCGGTGTGAAGGACCCCGCACTGCCGGACACCCTGTACGTCACCGGCCTGGTTGCCCCCAACACCGTGAACACCATGCCCGAGGCAACCCTGAACGCTGTTGCCGACCACGGCGAAATCACCGGCAACACCATCGTTCCGAACTACTCCGAAGCGAACAAGGTTCTGGACGCTATCTCCGTTCACGTCTCCTACCCGGAGGTCGTGGAGAAGCTTGAGGTTGAGGGCCTGTCCAAGTTCGACGTCTCCTGGGAAGAGCTGCTGCAGACCGTGCGTGAGGCACTCGAGCAGGCTAAGTAGCCGCACCCCATTAGCCGCCAAAATATAGCGCGGCATCTCAACCTAATCTGCCGGGGTTCCCTCCAGAGCTTCACTGCTCGGGGAATCCCGGCGGGTTAGGTGCCCCTCATATCCTTCCGTCAAAAACCGGTACAATACAGGGTACACACCTTCCAGAATGCGGCATCGCCTCCGCGCGAATAAGGTACGAACCGCGCGCCGCACGAACCAACCAAGGCAATCAAAGGAATATATTGTGACTAATGGTCATGAAGTGAACCCCCTCAGGGATACTCGCGACCGCCGCATTACCCGCATTGCGGGGCCGTCCGCGCTCGTCTTCTTTGGCGTGACCGGCGACCTTGCCCGCAAGAAGCTGCTTCCGGCAGTGTATGACCTCATGAACCGCGGTTTGCTCCCGCCGAGCTTCGGCCTCGTCGGCTTCGGCCGCCGCCCCTGGAGCGATGACGATTTCCGCTCCTACGTACGCGAATCCGTTGAAGCACACGCCCGCACCCCCTTCCGCGAGGACGTGTGGAACCAGTTCCAGCAGGGCATGCGATTTGTTGAAGGTGCCTTTGACGACGACGCAGCCTTCGAAAAGCTCAAGAGCACCCTTACCGAACTCGACGAGCGTGGCGCCCACGGCAACCACGCCTTCTACCTGTCCATCCCGCCGAAGGCATTCGAGCAGGTTCTCACCAAGCTCGCCGAGCACGGCCTCGCATCGCGCGATGAGGATACCGTCAACCCCGTCGATGGTTGGCGCCGCGTGGTCATCGAGAAGCCCTTCGGCCACAACCTTGAGAGCGCCCGCGAGCTGAACTCCATCGTGGAGGCGGTCTTCCCGCCCGACGCGGTGTTCCGTATCGACCACTACCTGGGCAAGGAAACCGTTCAGAACATCCTTGCGATGCGTTTCTCCAACCAGATGTTCGAGCCCCTCTGGAACTCCCACTACGTGGATCACGTCCAGATCACCATGGCCGAAGACATCGGCATCGGCTCCCGCGCAGGCTACTACGACGGCGTGGGTGCGGCCCGCGACGTCATCCAAAACCACCTGCTGCAGCTGCTCGCCCTCACCGCCATGGAAGAGCCCCTCAGCCTCGACGCCAAGCACCTGCGCGCCGAGAAGGCTAAGGTCCTCGAAGCAGTCCGCATTGACGATCTGCCGAACTCCTTCGCGCTCGGCCAGTACGCCGCAGGCTACCAGGGTGGCGAGCACGTCAACGGCTTCTTCGACGAAAACGACATCCCCGCAGACTCCCGCACCGAGACCTTCGCCGCGCTGAAGGTCTCCATCGCAAACCGCCGCTGGGAAGGCACCCCCTTCTACCTGCGCGCCGGCAAGCGACTGGGCCGCCGAGTCACCGAAATCGCCGTCATCTTCAAGAAGTCCTCCGACCGTCTCTTCGGCGAACGTGAAAACCCGCAGGTCGGCCAGAACGCCATCGTTATCCGTGTGCAGCCCGACGAAGGCATGACCATCCGTTTCTCCGCGAAGGTGCCCGGCACCCAGATGGAAATCCGCGACGTCAACATGGACTTCGGCTACGGCCACTCCTTCACCGAAGAGTCCCCCGAAGCGTACGAACGCCTCATCCTGGACGTTCTGCTCGGTGAGCCGCCGCTGTTCCCCCGCCACGAAGAAGTTGAGCTCTCCTGGAAGATCCTCGACCCCTTCGAAGAATACTGGGAAGAAAACCGCATTAAGCCTGAACCCTACGAGTCCGGTTCGTGGGGTCCGCGTTCGGCACACGAGATGCTCGAACGCGACAACCGCGCTTGGAGGCGCCCGTGATCTCGCACCTGCATAACACCACCGTTTCCGCCATCAACAAGGAACTGAGCCACCTGGCGGCAGCCAACGGTAGCCTCAGCAGCGGACGAGTACTCACCCTCGTGGTCCTCGCTGAAAAGGGCCACTCCCGTGAAGCAATGCGCGCGGCAATTCGTGCATCCCACGAGCACCCGAGCCGCATTATTGTGCACATCTCCCACGACCCGCTCGACCCCGACCAGCTGGATGCAGAAATCCACCTCGGCGGTGACACCGGCGCGTCCGAGATGATTGTTCTGCGCGGTTGGGGTAGCGCATCCCGCCCGACTGAGGCGCTAATTTCCGGTCTGCTGCTACCGGACTCCCCGATTGTGGTCTGGTGGCCGCACTCGGTGCCGGAGAACCCCGCACAGCAGTCCATCGGTCGTATCGCTCAGCGTCGCATCACCGACTCTGCGCGCGCAGAAGACCCGAAGGAAGCTCTCAAGCACCTCGCCGAGGTGTACCGCGCCGGCGACACCGACCTGGCGTGGACCCGCCTCACCCTGTGGCGCACCCAGCTGGCTGCGCTCCTGGAGCAGGTGCCTCCCTCCCCTGTGCGCCGCGTGGTTGTGTGGGGTTCGAGTAAGTCCCCGTCCGTGGTACTGCTCGGTACCTGGCTCGGCTGGAAGCTCAACGCACCCGTGCACCTGGCGACCATCGGTGCGGCAAACCGCGGCCTGTACCGCGTCAGCATTGAGCGTGAAGACGGTTCCGTGACCATGTTCCGCCCCGGCATTTCTGTGGCGACTATTTCCACCCCGTACGCTCCCGATCAGCAGATTGCGTTGCCGGTGCGTACCCTCGCCGAGTGCATTTCTGAGGAGTTGCGCCGCCTCGACCCGGACGACACCTACGGTGACGTGCTGAAGCAGGCGCTGCGCACCGTAACCCTCGTGGACGATACCTGCCAGCCTGAAGACATGCTGGATCTCGAAGAATACCCGGAGGTTTTCGATGCCTAAGATTCAGAACATGGGCGCATCCACCCCCACCCTGGTGGCGCACCCGACCCGCGAGGCTCTCGCCGAGGACGCGGTGACCCGCATCCTCGACATCATTGAGCACGTGCTCTCTGAGCGCACGATTGCCCATATTTCGCTGACCGGCGGCACGATGGGTATCGCCACCTTGAAGGCGTGGGCTGAGAACGAGCGCGTGAAGGATATCGACTGGTCCCGCGTGCACTTCTGGTTCTCCGATGAGCGTTACGTGCCCGAGCGTAGCCCCGAACGTAATGACGGTCAGGCTATTGAGGTGCTGCTCGCTCCCCTGCTTTCGCACGGCCTGGTCGTGGGTAATGTGCACCGCATGGGTCCGTCCGATATTTTCACCGGTCTTGAGGCTGCTGCCGAGCACTACGCTTTCGAGATGCGCGACTACGCCGGTTCCGCACCGGCTGTGAGCGTGCAGATGCCCGAGGGTGCGACCGAACTGCCGCTGGCTGGCGGTCACGGTGGCGGCGCAGGTCACGAGCACGGTGGCTCTGGCGGCTGTGGTTGCGGTGGCGGCGGTTGCGGTTCTTCCGCACCTGAGCAGTCCATCGAAGAGACCACCCTGGACGAATTTGACGCTGAGGCTGCTGAGCCCGCAGGTGGTTGCGGATGCGGCGGCGGAGGCTGCGGTGGTGGCGGCCAGTGGCCCGCACCGGTCTTTGACATCACCCTGCTGGGCATGGGCCCGGACGGTCACATCGCTTCTCTGTTCCCGGGCCGTAAGCAGGTTCTGCTGGGTACCGGTCTGCCGGAGGACCCGGTTGAGGGCGGTAAGGCTGTGACCGTGATGGTATCTGATTCGCCGAAGCCGCCGGCTGAGCGCGTGTCGGTGACCCTGCCGATTATCAATAATTCGCGTCACGTGTTCTTCCTCATCACCGGTGAGGATAAGCAGGATGCGACCAGCCGCCTTCTGGCTGGCGCGAAGCTGGACGCTGAGGACCTGAACGCTCAGCTGCTGCTGGAAACCCCGGCGGTGGGTGCGCGCGGTAAGAAGCAGACCCTGATTTTTGCAACCGAGGAGTCGCTGGCTCCTGAGAACCGCCCGTAAGGTTCGGTTCTGGACTGCGCCAAGACATAAAAGAGTGGAGCCCCGGATAGACACCTACCCGGGGCTCCACTCTTTGCTACGCCCGCCTACTGCCCGTCTACTTTTCAGCAGCGGCAGGATTCTGCGACTGCTGTTCCTGGGCCTCTTCCGCCTCGTCCTCGAAGCCCACGTACAGTGCCGCCAGCGACGGAACCGTCGCCTCCAGCACCTCCTGCGCCTCCTCGGGGCTCGGGGCGAGCTTCGCGCCGGTGAGCTGCAGGTACTCGCGCACCGTCATGGGCTGCGCCCAGTCGAAGTGCTCACGCACGGCGGTAATGTTCGCACCTGACTGCAGCACGTTAATGCCGCGGGCAAGACCGATATCCGTCACCTTCACGATGGCATCGGTCTCCTCGGGGATGTCGTACGGGTCGCGGTTCTGCAGATCCACAATGAACGGCAGCACGCCGCGGCTCTCGGCGCGTAGGGCGAACTTGGTGTGCACCTGGCTCACCTCGTGCACCTCGCCCACACCCACGGCGGGCACCACCATGAAGCCCGCCTGCAGGTCGTTCACCGCGTCCAGGGTGCGCGCCTGCCCGAAGCCGGAGTACAGCTGCACCACCGGCACGAGGTAGCACACCTCCGCCTTGAGCGCCTTGCGTGCCTCAATGTCGATGTACTCCCAGGCGCCGCCGGTACCGTCCGTAATGTCACCGGAGTGGTGCGCATAAATGGCGCCCTGGCTGTTCTTCACGGTCTGCGACCAGTAGCTGATCTTGTCCATGTAGTTGCCTTCGGCATCGAACATCATCAGCGACAGGTCAATGTCCACGCCCTCATCCCAGAAGCAGAAGAGGCGAATCACGCCGGTGGGCGACAGGTGCACCGTCGAGGTGTTGTAACGGCCCATGCCGTTCAGGGAGGGGCGGGCACTGCGGGTGTTCAGCGGCATGATCGTATCGCCCACCTCGTCGGGCAGGTAGATGCTGGTCTCGGCAAGACGACCGGACAGACCGATCTCGACCAGGCGCTCCAGCAGGTCCAGCACCGCCGGACTGTACTCGCGCGCCGGAATCATGGTGGCGATACCGGTCTTGGACAGGTTCATGCGCCGCGGCGCGGCAGGCTCAGCCTTCCGACCGGACGCCGCACGGCGCTCTGCACGCTGGCGCGCGGTAGCTTCGGAGCCGACCGGAATGGACGGCAGCGGGTTCTCCGGGCCGGAATTCACGCCGAAGAACGAGCCCAGCGGGTTCGGGATACCCGCATTCTGCATGAGGTTCTGAACCCTCGCGACGCCCTCCGGGTTACGGCGCGCATAGTCAGCGAGCTCCCGGTCCTCCTGCACCGCCACGGGGTTGGCGGGGCGCTCCTTCGGCGGGTTTGCGAGCGCGTTACGCTGCAGGGTCACCAGGTTGCGAATCTGCACCAGGATGGGCGCGGAAACGCGCGGCGCCACGGCGGCAAACGCGTCAAAGATGACCTGCTGGCCGGGGCTCGGCGCGGTGTCGATGCCGTAGCGGGGCGCCTCGAAAGCGGTCAGGGCGCGCACCAGCTGGCGTGCAAACACGCCGGGGCGGGTCGAGAGCAGACGCGCCACGTTCTGCGCATCCTTAGTTGCGTAGGCGCGGTCTACCAGCGACTCGAAGCTGTACACCTCGCCGCAGTACAGGTCGTCAGCCCAGCGGCTCAGCGCGGTCAGCGACGGGTAGTCGCCGGGGTGAACCGCCTTGACGAGGCGCTTGTACATTTCGGCGTTGGGTGCGCTGTCGTAGCGGGCACCGACCGGGTCGGCATCAATAATGCGGTTGAGCAGGTGCGCGATGCGGGTGCGTTCGCTACGGCGCAGCTTCAGGCGCGGCGCGATGCTCAGGCTCAGATCACCCACCGTGCCGTTGAAACGCAGACGCGAGTAGGCGGCGGCGAGGGCGAGCGCCTCCTTCATGGTGCGCAGACGCTCAGTGTCTTCGGGGTGCAGGCAGGCTGCGATGAACACGCGGTTCTCGCGGCTGGTGTTCTCCGGGCGGGCACCCGGCAGAGCGTCATACTGGGCGAGGAAACGGCGCAACGCCACAAGGTCGCGCTGGTCAGTCTGGTTGTACGCCTGCTGCTGACCGAGCAGCTGCTGGTAGAGGGCACCCGCCATGATCAGGGCGTTCTGCACGCCGCTGACCATCTGCAGGGGTCGGCGGTTGCGTTCCATGGCTGCGAAGTTGGAGCGGCTCATCGGCTGCTGCCACTCGTAGGGCACGTAGTTCTCGGGCAGACCGCCCAGGATGCGCTCGGTACCGTCCGGGTTATAGTACGGGTTGGAGAGGTAGTGCATGATCTGCTCGGTGTAGCGCTGCTCGTCGGTGAGCGTCAGGGCGCGCAGATCAAAGTCGCGGCGGAACACGCGACCGGGGCGGTACCCGTATTCGTAAGACCAGATGGTCGCGAACAGGGCAAACTCGTTGGCGCTGACCTTCAGCGCCTGGGCGAGGGATTCCTCGCTGAGGGTCAGGCCGCAATTGCTCAGGGCGGACACTCGCCCCAGGTCGGTGTCGAATACGCCGGCCTGGTACCGCTCATTAATGCTCGAGTAGTTCGAGCGGTAGGAAGGGTCGTACAGGTCGGTGAAGACGTACACGCCGTAGCGGCGCATCAGGATGAGGCGCACGAGGGGGCTGAGGCCCTCGGGCGCTTCGCCGTGAAGGTACGCGGATTCGTTGAGGTAGGGTGATTCTTGCAGGTAGGGGGATGCGTCGTAGGGAGTGGTCACGGGTCGTCCTTTCCGTTGGTCTCACCCGACTGTCACCGTCGGTGGTGGTCTATTTTCTTATCGTAGCGGTGTGGGCGCGAGTTGTCGCTGGGTTTGGTCATCGGTGACCTGCGGGGTAAATGTTCGCGGGGAGCAACCGACCGTTACGTATCGCGGAGCCGGGGCGGCGCTTATCCGCCGCGTGCTTGTCCATCAGCCGCTTATCTGTCGGTCGCTTATCCTGCCGGCCGCGCGGGAACGGGGGTTAAAAGAAAAATGGCGGGAAGCGAAGAATCCGACAAATATAAGAAAAAGATATTTCAGAAAGTAGGACTCTTCATGATCCGCCATTACTTATAGATTACTCCCGCCCCGCGACGGTGGTCAAGCCGTTTCGTCACCGAAGCATGCTCGGGGGTTTCTACTAGGGGGTTTCTACCCGCCGGTGAGGCTCTAGCTAAGGGGCAAGTAGCCTCACCGGCAGGTAGGTTTTTCGGGCTAGGACTCCCCCAGCAGGGCGAGCGCAGCTTCGCGGGCGGCAAGCGCCTCCTCCGTCTCGCGGGCAGACACGGCAGCCAGGGCACGTAGTGCTTTCGCCATGACCGTGGAGCCCTTCATCTTCGGTTCCAGCTCCGCAGGAATCTCAACCGGCGTGCCGTACAGTTCGGCAAGCTCCACCGCAAGCTTCACAAGGGATGCACCCTGACCCACCTGCGGAGCCAACGGAAGGATCCGGCGCACCGTCTGGAAGACAGACCACCCCGCCAAGGGACTCAACGAAGCGGCATCGTACAACGTCTGCACCAGGCGATTCACCCCGAACCAGCCGTGCTCCAGGAGGTACCCGAGCTCACTGGCGAAAAGGTGCGCATCCCAGTTGCCGCGATCAATGAGGGAGGCAATCGTCTCCGCCGTCAACGCGCGACGCTCCGGGGCGTACACTACAGAAGCCCAAGCCAGGAAGTTATACGACGGCACACCCAGAGCACGCTCCGCCGCACCGAGCGCCTGCAGAACCTCCTCAAAACCGTGAAGACGAGAGAACTGATACACGCTCAGCAGCGGCTTATACTGCGCCGCCAGGAGGTCCGGGTTGTGGCGCATCGCCCAGGCGTACCAGCCACATATCAGGGCAACAGACGGTACCTCGGTATGTTCCAGGGAACGTCCCGGATACTCCGCACGGGCACCAGCCACCGTGTATGCCGCCGCGGTGAACGTGCTCCGCTCTGTGGCAGGTTCCTCCCCCGGCACCTGCCACAGCTCATAGGTGGAATCGTTCACCTCATACTCGCCGTGCAGAACCTTCGGAAGCGCCTCACGGTACGACTTGAAACGAATCACCATGCGCTCAAAAACACGCTCCACCGCAGGTAACGGCTCCGCCAGCAGAGGCGCAAAGCCCTGCCCAGCCGCGCCCTCGCTACTATAGGGCTGATCCCTGAACGCAACACGCAACTGCTCATGGAACAGCGCCGTCGGCGACCGGTACGCCCAATATTCGCTACCCTTGCGCGGGTACCCCTTGAAGTGAAAATCAGCACCCTGAAAACGGCCCGTGTGCTCGGCGAGTGCCGCCTGCGGGTCAGGGTCCGCGGCGTGCGTATGCTGGACCAGCAACCGGTAGGCGAGGTACCGCAATTGGTCGCGACCGTCGTGCCAGGCACGGCTCAGGTAGCGACGCAGATGCTTCTGAAAAGCGGGGCTGAACTCAATGATTCGCCCCTCCTGATGCGCCCGGTGCAGGTAGGCCAGCAGCGCAGGGATGCGGCGGACAGACTGCTCCCTCTCGTTGAGGTGGTAGAGGGCGAACAGCAGCTCTTCGCAATCCCGGTCGTCGCGAATAGCATCCCGGGTAGCCTCGGATGCGCGCCCAGCCTGCGGCGCCGCGTTGAGGGCGGCATTCAGCTCAGAGGCCGAGAACCCAAGGGCAGGGACATCCGGGATCTGCACGCTACGGGGCGGCTGATTTGATGCGGACTGATTTGAGGCAGGCCGGGTGGAGGCGGGCTGAGTCGGGCTCGACTGAACTGAACGAGGCTGAATCGAACTAGGCTGTGCTGGCACAGCGCCGGGGCACAGCTTCCGGGCGCGGTCCTTGAGCTCCAGAGGAAGAACCTCCACAGCATCCTGCGCATACCCAGAGACCTCAGCGGCACGTTCCGGCACCGCCCGAACACTCAACTCAAGCACCTTCAAACCGGCAGTCATCAGCTTCTTCTCACGCCGGAACAGCAACTGCGCGGCGGCTGGTAGTGCCTCCGCCACCAGGGTTTGAAGCTCACCAGCGGTCAACGGCTCCTGACCGGCGGGGGCAGAACCGCCAGAGGGCGCGCAAACCTGCAGAATACTCTGTAGCATCTGCGCACCCACGGCGGCCGTGGTCGCCACCGGCGAAGCCAACAACGCCGGAATCAGCGCTCCGAGCCGAGCATAGGATTGCGCCTGAGCCGCCAAAGCCTGCTGACGTTCAGCACCGCGCAGCCCCTTCGGAACCGCCGTCAGAGTCTCAAAGGCACGCGAGAAAACGCGGGCGTTCTGCGGCGCATAATCACGTAGTAGCGCCTGAACGCACTCCTCCTCAATCCGGGCGCGATACTGCGGAAAATGCTCCGCCAAATACACGAGGAAATCATGACCGCAGATGGTCAGCTGCGCATCATAAATAAACCAGATCGCGAGACCATTCGAGGGCATGGCGCCCTCCACGGTAAACAGTGCCCAGATTTTTTCCCAGTGTTCCGGATGTTCCCTGAAAAAATCGGCAATCGCCTCGTCGTCCATAGAGCGCATGGAACGCCCCGGCACTACGCGCCACAGGAAATTCTGCAGGTATTCGGCGCTCCACGCAGGCACCGCGGGATGCACACCTTCAGGCACAGCATTAGGCACAGTATTAGGCATCGCTCTCACCCAGCAGGGCGAGCGCAGCTTCGCGGGCGGCAAGCGCCTCCTCAGTTACGCGCGGGGTCACCGCGGCCAGGGCGCGTAGGCTCTTCGCCAGCACCGTGGAGCCCTTCATTTTCGGCTCCAGCTCGGCGGGGATTTCGACAGCCACTCCGTACAGTTCGGCAAGCTCCACGGCAAGACGCACATAGTCGCCGCCCTTCGTCAGCTCACCGACCATCGGCAACAGCAAACGCAGAACTTGCAGCACACGCCAACCCGCCAGCGGACTAATAGCCGACACCTCACGCAGGGTCGCCACCAGGCGGTTCGGAAGGACCATCCCGTCCTCCAGAGCCCACTTCAGGGTCTCCGCGAAGGTTCCTGTATCCAGCAGGCCCGCCTCAAAGAGCGCCGCAATGGCCTCTGCCGCCGCCAGACGGTACTCAGGATTCTTCGCGCTCGCCACGTAGCCGAGCAGAGTGCAGGTCGGGGCGCCCACCTGCACGGTGGACTCCCTCAACGCACGCATGAGTACGGGAACGGGGGTGACGGTCTTCTCTTCAACGCACTGCGAAGCGGCGAACAGGAAGTATGCCGAGAGCAGGTCCGGGTTGTTCTGAAGCAACCAGGACGCCCACTCGGTGAGAGCGATAATATAGTCGCCCCGCCACCCATCGACGCTATCAAGATTCAGCAGATATACGAAGGGGATAAAGGCGGTATTCAGCGCCTCGTAGGCGATGGCCTCCTCGGGGCTCATGCCAGCGGTTGCGTGGCTCAGCGCCTCGCGCGCCTCATCCGCGGTACCCACGATGTCGCCCTTGACCTGCCACATGGGCTGGTACTTCACGAATTCCTCAGCGTTAAAGTTTTCGAAACCTGCCTCGCGAAGACGACCTTCCTGGCTGGCTTGCCGGTATTCCTCAATTCGATCAAAATCGAGACCGCGGTTGTAGCCACTCCAGGGGATCTCCAGGCCAGAAACAGTGCGATAAGTCCAGTCACTGTAGGTAAGCTGACGGGCGGGTAGCGGTGTGCTCAGCAGGCGCACCGTGCGTCCTTCCATGTGGTACTCTCCCCCGGCGGCGACGGCACGCATCTGCTCACGGAAAATCTCGTAGAGGTCGCGGTAGCCCTTCAACTGCGTTGAGTCATGTGCCCAGAGGTGGTGCTTATTCTGGACGACCAGGCGCACCAACTCTTCCCTGCTGAGGAGGGCATTGTTCGAATAGGTTCGTGCAGCCAGTTCACTACGGTCGGAATACTGCAGGAGCGGCGTCAGCTCGGGTAGCTCCCAGGAATTGCATCCAATGGCCTCGGCGTTAGCTTCCAATACGGCGCAGAGGGCAGGCATACACGCAACGTTGTTGTAGTAATATTCGCGGGCAATCTTGAGCAGGGTACGAAGCTGCTGCTGATCCACCGGTGCCAGCTTGTCGGTCGCGGCAAAGTGGTAAAGACGAGCCAGGTTCTCTCCCCTCGCAACGGGGAGTTCTGCCCCCACGATTTGACCGAGATGGGTGTTCGATTCCTCAATCAGTAGGGCGCAGAACTCGTTCAGATCCGCAATGGGGGTGAACGGCTCATAGCGCGGGGTGCCGGGCAAGAGCACCGGCGGTACCTCTACGGATGCGCCTGCCGCCTCCTCCTCTTCGGCCTGGGGTAGGCGGTCTTCGGGCAGGCAGGCTTCAGCGGCACCGCGCAGTTCCAGGGGCAGCACCTCGTAAGCCTCAAGGATGCGCTCAGCAATATATTCGGCAAGCGCCAGCTGCTCGGCGGTTTGCGCCTTCTTACGCTTGGCTTTGCTCAAACCAGCGTACTGGGTGGCGATGAGCTTGAACAGGCGCAGGGCACCGCGCTGAATCTTCTTTTCGGTGCGGTAGAGGTTCGCGCCGAGTGCGTCGATGAGCTGTTCCAGCTCAACCTGTTCGAGCGGTGCCAGCTCTGCGTTTTCGTTCTTCTGCAGGGCGGCGGGTGCGCAGGCTTTGAGCACGTTCTGCAGCATGGCCTGGGCGAAACCAACCGATGCGCTGGGTTCAGCGGTGAGGACAGCCATAAGCTGTGCAAAGCGTGCCCGGTTTTCTGCGTCGGTGGGCTGCAGATCGGTGTAGACGGAGTGGAACGCAGCCGAGTTGAAGGCGCTGAAATCGCTGGTCAGGCCACGTAGCAGGGCGTCCAGAATCTCGTCGCGGATGTCGAAGTATTCGCCCATGAGGCGGCACAGTTCCGCGCTTTCGCCCATGTAGTTGCCGTAGCCCTTGAAGAGCACCCCTTCGGTGCGGAAGACCGCCCAGAATTCCTGGTCGAGCAGGGTCATGTCACGGGTGAAGAAGGTTTTGAGCTGGGCGTGATTGCTGGCGCTTCCCTTCTTCACGCAGGGCAGGGCTTCGTGCAGGAAAAGGACCAGGTATTCGGGGGCATCGCAGCTCAGGTTGCGGGCACGAAGTAGCGTGTAGCAGGTTTCCCAAATTTTCTTCGAGCGCGCCCAAGAGTTCGGGAGGCCCTCAATAAAACGCAGAATCCACTCCTCGGGGCGTTCGGTGGCGCCGAGCAGGAACGCGTCAATCAGCTGCTGATCGGGTTTACCTTCCCAGAGCAGGGTGCGCATGGCGCGACCGGCGGAACGGTGGTATTCCCACGGGTCACCGTCGGGAGTACGCACGAGCGCCCCGGCAACGTAGGCGGCAAGCGGGGTGCGGTTAATGTAGTCGCTACCGATCACGCTCTTAGGGGTGAGGGTTCGGGCGAGGGAGGCGCGTTCCTCCTCGGTGGAGCCGCTGATGACGGCGTGGTATTCCTGCACGTCAGTTGATTCTGCCGCCATGAGGGCTTTGAGGGCAGCGCGGCGCTCTTCGAGAGTGCGCTCACCGGCGTTATGATCGCTGGCGCTACGCTCGTTAGGGTTGTGCGGCTGGGCGGTATCAGTCATCGGTACCTGCTTTCAGAGTTGATGGTGAATGGTCGTAAAGAGTCAAACGGAGGCGTTGAACGGGCACGGGTTGAGCGGTTATCCCTGCACCTGTTTGAGGATATTCCGGGCATACCGCGCCTTCTGCGAAGAACCGGTCAGCGTACCCAACCAGGCACGCAATGGCTCATCCACAAGCCCCGCACGGGTGGCGGAGTCGAGAGTTGCCAACGCCTGGCTGAAAGCGCCCAGCACCTTACCGAGCGAGTTCGCCCCGGCATCCAGATGCGGTATGAGGCGCGCGAAGAAGCGTACAGCCGCCCGCGCATCCAGCTGGGCAAAGTCGGTCAGGGCGAGCGCCCAACGGTTCAGCATCGCCAGCGGCACAAAGTTCACGAACCCTGCGGTGGCGTCCTCAAGGCTGAGCTGGTCGTCCAGCACGCGGTGCATGATTTCCACGGCGAGGGAACGAATCTCGACGCGCTGCTCCGAGAAGCCCGCGGCGAACACGAACGCGCAGGCGGGACCCCACGCGCCGGGGTGCGCCGCCAAAGCCAGGTAGAGCCCGCGGTCGAAGGCGCTGTGATCCAAGATGTACCAGTTGCTGCTAGCGCAGTAGAAAGCCAGCGGCTCTGCCCACGCCGGGTATAGCAGGGCGTACTGTCCTTCTTCGTCGTGGTGGGCGGTGGCGAGGCCACGGAAAGCGTTCAGCTCCGGGGTGGAAGCGCCGTGCATCACCCCGTTCAGTTGAAGGCCCCAGCTCTTTTCCCTCTGGGATACCGTGATGGATTCCAGGTAGGGGTTCACGCGCCCGGTGGCGAGGGTGCCGTCAAGGGCGGAGCGGAGCACACGAATCTGGGTAGGAGCAGAGCGCGGAGCGTCCTGATCAGCGTTCTTCAGGTATCGCTCTTCGAGGCTTTCAAGCAGGGTCAGCGCCTCAGCACGACGGATCTGCGCCTCCTGACGCTGCTCATCGGTAGCGTACGGAGGCAGCACCTCCGGCACACGCACACGCAACAGCGCCGCCGTAAAATCCGGGCGCAGGATGGGGGCTCCATCAGCCAGGTTCTTGGCGTACCGGCGCACCAGGGTATCCGGATGCACCCACCCACCGAACAGTTCAGGGGTGGCGAGCGGCGTGTAGCTCTGCCTGCTCTTCAGCGCGCCGAGGGCATCCTTGAATCCGGTGCTGAAGAACGCGGCGTGACGGGAGTACATGTAGTGCAGGTTCGGCACCGTACCGGGATCTTCCCTCTGGGTCATCTCCGATGCCTGCTCGCGCTCACGCAGCTTCCCGGCGGCGGCTAGAACCGTCAAATGCACGCGCATGTCGAACCAATCCAGACCCCAGTGGTTCAGCTTTTTCAGGCAGATAGGAACAAGCTGTTCGAGCAAGTTCGGACTCTGCGCGGTGCCGTCGGCGCTGAGCAGGTAGGCGGTGAGTAGTTCCAGCTCCAGCTCGCATCCGGCGTGCGTTTCGGGCTGGTCTGCTTCGTTGAGAGTGTCGGGGGTGGCGCAGGGCGCGACCTGGTGGTGCAGGAGCGCACGGGCACGTTCTTGCACATCGGATGCGGTCACGGGGCGCACGGGGGTATCCCAGTACCGGTGGATGACGGCGCGGGAGGCGGCGAGCGCCTCCGCGGCGGCGGCATCAATACCTGACACTTCGGTGAGGGCGCTTTCCTCACCGCTCCCCTGTCCATTCTCCCGGCTATTCCCCTGTCCATTCTCCGGGTCGCGCGTCTCTTCTAGCAGCGGCGAGCCGTTCTCCTGAATCTGCGCCACAACAAGCGGATCCAGCTGGGAACGGTAGTCGCGGTAGAGTTCACGGGCACGCTCAACGAACACGATAACGTCGGCGCTCGCGTCCTCAGCGGCACCAGCCTGCACCCATTCTTCAAGGTGTTTGAGGGCGGCGGCTTGAACCTGCGCGTGGGTGTGGCTGAGCGCCATGACCACAGCGTCTTCGCAGGCGGCAGCGTCAAGGGTGCCCGCCCGGTAAAGCGCCTGGAGCATGGTCAGGATTTTGAGCGCGTTTGCTTTGGTTCCGGCGCATACGGCGGGTGCCGCGTAGGCGAATGCGGTAGCATCCAGCGCCTGCGGGTTTTTACTCCAGAGGCGGTGAATATGCTGCACGCCGAGGGTTACGCTCGGGCCGATGGGCGAGGAGAACAGCGTCAGAAATTCGCTCTGACGTGCCGCGATTTCTTCAGCGGTGAGTTTAAGCCCGGTGACCAGGCGTGAGAACCAGCCGACCCGGTACGCCGGGAAGTCGCTCATGAGGGAGCTCAGGAGCGCGTCAATGAGGCGGTTGCGGCTGATCAGCCCGGTTTCGGTGGCTTCGATGAGGGCGCAGGACCAGCCGGGGTTGTTGACCTTCTGTGCGGGCTTGTAGGAGTCGCGCTGGGTGAGGGATACGTCCCGGTTACCTTCGACGGCGAGCATGCCCCAGATGAGCTCTTCACGCAGTTGCTGATCTTCACGTAGCAGCGGGAGGATCAGCTCGCGGTCACAGTTGATGAGGGCGGTGTAGTATTCCTCGTTGTGTTCGAGGCGCGCCCCGCCGTAGAGCTCAGCTAGGCGCATCGCAACGCCTCCGGTGAACCAGCCGAACTCTGCGAAGGCTTTCACGCGGTCCTGCGTGACGGTTCCGGGCGTGTTTTTGCCGAGCTGGGAGCCGTAGGGGGTGGTGACAATGTCGAAGTACTGCCAGCGGCGGTAAATCTGTTCGAGGGTGCCGCCGACCGCCAGGATGTTGGCGAGGTTGCGGTTGAAGTGCATGATGTCGCTCCAGGTTTTCTGTTGCCTGAGGAGCGGGTGAATGACTTCGCCGGGAAGCGGCTCGGTGATGACACCTTCGGGAAAGGTGTGCGTCTCGGGGTGTTTACTCATGATGGTCTTTCGGAAGGAAGCTGAAGGGAACTCTCGCGGCAGAAATTGTGCGGCTCAGATTTTCGCCGCAAGAGTTTAGTGCGGTACGTGGTGTGTCTAGCCGGCGGCGTGTTCGCGGTAGAGAATGCTGACCGCCAGCGCGTGCTTGCAGGGGCCGCGCGTACCGCGGTACTTCAACCACCAGGGGCAGGAGCAGAGGTACCCCTCCACGGCGTACGGATCGGCGGGCAGCACCACGGTGTACGTGTTCTCACCGCTGCGCACACTGTACTCACCGGTGCCGTGCTCCCCCGCACCGACCCGCTCAATAGCGCCGGAGTCGGCAAGCTTTTTCGCGCCGACCAGGCGCGGGTGCATGGCGGTCAGCGCCTCCGGATGCACGGGCAGCGGGCGGTGGAAATACTCGCCAGCATGCGCGTCAAAACCAACCTGACCGGAGGAAGCCAGCAGGGCGAGGGCGTCGCGGGTTGCCGCCTCATCCAGTCCTGCGCGGGCAGACATGACGGGCACGTCAATACGCGGCTCGAAGGAGAGCAGCACGCTGAGCATGTCAGCATTCTGGGCGGTGTTCGGGTTAGACAGCGCCTGCAGCACGGATCCCTCACCGGAGAACCCGCGTGACTTTTCGGGGCTCAAACCAATGCTCAGGCGTGCGCCGGGCAGGTGCGCCACCCACACGCTGGGCACGGGCGCGTTACCGGCGGTCACGGGCTCACTGTACGCGTCTAGGCGCTGAATGTGGCGAATGAGCGGCTCAAGCACGCGCAGACGTTCAGGACCCGCCACGCATACGGATCCGGCGGTGGCGCGGGTGGCAAGGCGCAGGGAACGCACGGCGCGGGTTGCCCACAGGACCGCCTTGGTGCTGGAGTTACGCGGCAGGGAGTGGATGAAAGTTCGGGCGGCAGCAGCGTCCAGGCTGTGCACGGGACTCATGCGGGATGAAAGCATCTGCGTTTCTGCAAAGCCCTTGAGCCAGCGGATGGGCAGCGGCACTTTTTCTTCCATGACGGAGCCATCAAGTGTGGTGGTGAGCAGCCCGTCGTCGCCAACGTTCAGGTGGATGGGCTCCCCTGCCCTGAGGGAGGCGAGCGCGGCGCGCAGGGGCGGGTTGACGTCTACGTTGGTGACGCCTACGGCGCTGTGGCTGGCGTCGAGTGCGCTGGAGTCAACGTCGAGGCGCGCGTACACTCCGCAGCAGGCGCTGAAGGATTCGAAGCGTAGGCCTTCGGCGGTGCTGGTGACGACGGGGTCTGCGGCGCGTAGGGCTCCGGCGAGGGAGCTGGGCGGCACGTAGAAGCGGGTGCGGGCGACCCTGGCGACGACCAGTAGTGCGGTGGCGTAGACGTCTGCTCGTTCGAGGAACCCGGAGAAGAAGTACGGGTGGGAGGCGGCACCTTCGGGGGTGCTGCCGCCGCTGGTGGCGAGGCTGAGCGCGAGGGAGTCGGCGCCGTCGATGAGGGCTGACGGTGCGGTGTACGTGTAGTCGAGGGTGTAGGCGCTCATGGCTTCTTTGCCTTTCGTATGTGGTGTATATGTCCTATCATGCCGTAAAGATTCGCGCCCCGCTACCGCTTTCGTCATTACCGTTTGGTGCATAAAAAATCCCCGGCATTCTCGGTTGAGAAGTGCCGGGGAGAAGCTTTATTGGCTCACCCTCGATGGGGTGGGCGCGGGCTCTAGCTAGAGGCTCTGGCTAGACGACAATCTGGCCGTTGAAGCGCATTGCCAGGCCGTACAGGACCACTGCGATAACCCAGATGACGATCACGGTGACGGTCAGGCGGATCAGGTTCTTGGACGCCATACCGGAGGAGTTCAGGGAGTTGGTCATACCGCCGCCGAACATGTCGGAGAGGCCGCCGCCCTGACCGCGGTTGAGCAGCACAAGCATCACTGCGATCACGCTGGTGATGGCGATGATGACCATGAGTACGTTCATGATGACGTCCATGGGGACCTTCCTTCGTTGTCTTCTGGTGGGGTGCCTGGGCTGCGGGGCGCAGACAGACGGGTTTAACTATACGCTACCGCCGCCATTCGGTCACGTTGAGGCGGCTTTTTACGCGGCGCGGTTGCTGCGGCGCTGGTATTCGCTGGGGGTCAGCTGCAGGGCTGCGGGGCGGTCGGTGAGCACACGCTGGGCGGTGAGTTCGTCGCCTTCGGTGTCGTAGGCGCGCACGTATCCGCCGTCGATGAGGTAGTAGGTGAACTGCTGTGCGGCTGCCCAGTAGGCGCCTCCTTCAGTGTAGAAGCCTTGGTCTACCCAGTCGCGCAGGGTGAGGGTCACGGGGATTTCCGGTGAGGAGGTGCGGCTGTAGAGCTGGTCGAGGAACTGGTCGCGGCGGCTCTCAAAGTACTGGTATTCGGGCGAGGGTTCCTGGTACTCTGCGCCGCCTGCGTAGCCGATGCTGCCGCCGTCATTGCCGGGTAGGCGCGGGGCACTCACTTTGCGGTTGCGCAGGTAGGTGTAGAGGATCATGCCGACGAGGGCTGCGATGACCAGGGAGAATCCAAAGCTGAACATGCCGTTAAGTGTACGGGGCGGACCGTGGGGTTGGCGTATTCTGGGCGGGTTTTGCGGTTAGGGGCGAACGCGCCCGCCTCCTACAGCTGGCTCATACACCAGCCTCACACACCCGGCTCTTGCCCCCCGCTAGCCGGTGGCGGTTAAATGGTTCAGCGCCCGGTCGGGTGGGTACCCGCCGGGCGCTGTAACGCTATGAGACGCTATGGTGCGTCGGGGTTTTATGCGTCGAAGCGTGCGATTGCTGCGAATTCGTCAGCCTGCAGGGATGCGCCGCCGACGAGCACGCCGTCCACGTCTTCCTTGCCCATGATGGAGGGTGCGGAGGAGGACTTGACGGAGCCGCCGTAGAGAACGCGGACCTTCTCTGCAACGTCTGCGGAGTAGAGCTTAGCGATTTCTGCGCGGATTGCTGCGGACATTTCCTGTGCGTCGTCTGCGGTTGCGACCTTGCCGGTGCCGATTGCCCAGACGGGCTCGTATGCGATGACGAGGGTTTCTGCCTGCTCTGCGGTCAGACCTGCGATGGAGCCGCGCAGCTGCTCGAGGGTGTACTCGACGTGGGTGCCTGCTTCGCGGATTTCGAGGGGCTCACCGACGCAGAGGACGGGGGTCAGGCCGTGCTTGTATGCTGCCTGGACCTTTGCTGCGCACAGCTCGTCGCTTTCGTGGTGGTAGGTGCGGCGCTCGGAGTGGCCGACGAGCACGAAGGTTGCGCCGAGCTTGGAGAGGAATGCGCCGGAGATTTCGCCGGTGTATGCGCCGGAGTCGTGGACGGAGAGGTCCTGGCCGCCGTAGAGGATGTCCAGCTTGTCGCCCTCGACGAGGGTCTGCACGGAGCGGATGTCGGTGAAGGGCGGGAAGACGGCTACTTCGGTTGCGGAGAAGTTGAAGTTTGCGTCGTCGAGGGTCCATGCGAGCTTCTGGACGAGGGTGACTGCCTCTGCGTGGTTGAGGTTCATCTTCCAGTTGCCTGCAATGAGGGGCTTACGCGACATAGTTCGCTCCTTAGCTTTCCCGCTCGGTATGCCGTGCGGGGTTGTTGTTCGGAATTTTCCTTTTCTATTTTAGAGGGTTGGCGGCATATTTTCACTGGTTCGGCGTGGTTTTATGCTTCACGTTGACTATTCTCACCCCGCGTTCGCTGATCGTGTTGAGCCCGGATACGAAGTACCGGCAGGGCGGAGCTTAGGGGGCTCTACCCTGCCGGTATTCTGCCGGTGGTGTTTGTCTGCGGTGTGTTAGAAGCGGCTTCCTACGACAGATGCAGTCAGACAGAAAATGATGATGGTGATAATGATCGTATCGAGTGCCATCGCTCGTGCACATTTGCCGAGAGACTGTGCCCAGGGTAGCTTGCGAGTGGCGATTGCTTCGGTGATCCAGGCGACGAGTGCACAGTATGCGAACGCAATGCACGCCCAGATAATGATGGTCATGATAATCAGCCGGGGCGCGTTAGGACCTGTTGTATACGTCAGGTACAGCCACATTAGAGGTATCCCGCCGATAGACACCCCAAGCGGAACCGCAGCCGGGATACATACGAGTGCATACAGACCCATACGCTTGGGCTCTGCGGGGGCGGGGGCTACCGCCTCGGCGGGAGCCACGGAGGCGGTGTCTGCTAGAGCAGGGTCTTGTTCGGGGCTCTGGATGGCGGTTGCGGTAGGTGCCGCTGTGGCTTCTACCGCGGTGCTTTCTGCAGCGTTGTTCTGCACGGTATAGCCTTGCGAAGCATTACTCTGCATAGCGTTTCCCTGTGCAGTATTACCCGGCACGGCGCTAGCTTGCATGGTGCTATCCTGCGCGGGTGCTCCGGGATTCTGGGGCGACTGTTCCATATGTCTCCTAGCTGTGGTTGGTGTGGTGTGGTTATCGGTGATGTCGTGCGGGTACCGGGAAGGTGGGTTCTTATACCTCTAGCCCTTCGAGGGAGAATCCCGGAGGGTACAGCGGCGTGGCGTCCTTATCGTCTTCCACCAGCACCCAGCGGCCGCGCAGGTGCTCCGCGCAGAGGAACGCGTACTCTTCCTCACCGGTCTTCAAGAACTTATCGATGGGTAGCTTCTCCCCCGTTTGGGGTACGTAGAAGACGGCCTCATCACGAATACGTCGCCTTGCCTGGTATCTCAATATCTGCCGACCATTCTTACTGCGGTCATTAATACCGGCGGTGGTAACCTGCAGGCGGTACACGTCCTGATTAGCAATAAGCCAGCCGCGGTTTTCCCGGTACAGCCGAAGAAGCTCAGGAGAAATGATCTCTTCGGGGTTGATCACTTCAGAGAGCGGTTTGGTATCTCCGGTGTAGTAGAAATAGTTCAGGGCGGCATAAAAGTACGCCTGAAAAATATAGAAACCACCGCGGTTATACTCATTCATTCCCGGCTGCAGAACGGGGTAGGGCACATTCTGGGCGGCGCGCTCTTCGGTGGCGGGCACGTACCTTCCGCTGCGTTCGTAGGCGGTGTACACCATAAACCCCGCTGCGCTTCCACGGTCTACGTAACCAGCATCAAACTTCTCATCAGGTTCCAGAGCAATCAGTGCCCTATCCCATTTAAGAAGACGCACTTCTTGCTTTTCCTCATTGGTGGCAAGGATACCGGCCTGTCGACCAACGAAGAGAGCGCCGAGGACTCCCACGCCCCCTATTGCGAGGGTACGACGAGAAAAACGGGGCTTTCGCGGCTCCTGCTGGTGAGCGAGTAGCCGGCCAGAAGATACCGGATGAGCTTCCTGGGAGGAGTTCTGCTGGATGCTCGTCTCCTGTTCCTTACGTTGGGGTCCCATGGTTATACCTCCTTTTCAGGGATGAAGTGAATATCCCATCCGGGATCGAGGAAACGCGAGCGCAAGGTCCCGTGGATTGCTCCGTCGCGAAGGAGTCCGCGCGTGTCGAATTCGGCGATGGGCTGTAGCTGCCCGGTGTCTTTCCGGAAGACTTTTGCTTCGGGAAGGATGTCGAATTTGACGTTCCAGTCGAAGATTTTTTGTTCTTCGTTATGGATGCGCGGTTGTGCTTCGAGAATGTGCATGGTCAAGATTTGTTGATTGGGGGTGATGACCCACCCTTTTCCGTCGTCAAAGATATCTTGGATGGCGGGAAAGAATAGTTCTTCGGCGGTCATTGCATATTCGAGGCGGCGCGAATCGGATGCCAAAAGCATATAGTTTTGGCATTGATAATAGTAGCTATTATAGAATTTCAAATCAGCGGACGTTAGAAATTTAGTAAACGTATAGCTGTAGTCTGGCGGCGGCGCAGAATATGCAGGGTGCTGCTGGTCTGCGGGGGTGTAAATTCCAATCATGTCAGTATCGACAAGATGGTATGCTCCCCTATAGTCCTCTTGGTTGAAGAATTTTTTAGTCCACTCCGGGTCGACACTCATTTCCTCTCCTTCCTAAAACGTATTTCCCCGAAGGGCTTCTCGTAACGCACGATTGTAATAAGTAGTCTTAGAAGTATTTCTACCGGTATATAGCCCAGTTCCTTCTTCTACTCCTTGCACTTCTTGTTGCGCGCTGTACGCCTGTGCATCGATATCAACGCCTTCATCATCACCGTAGCCACTAGCAACATAACGCTGAGTAGCATCGACATAAATATTCATACCGTGAGAATCCATGCCCCCCCTAGCTTTATCACTTTCGACGACATGTACACGATTAGCGGGCTCGCCGTATTGCTTTCCAGGTGTTAGGCCAGGAACCACGTCATTCTCGTTCACAACAGCCACATAGTTAAAGTGATGGTCAAGATCATCTCGTTGTCCCTCAAGATTGCTGGTCGGTGCACCATAGGTTACAACATTAGATACCTTATATTTACTATTAAATTCCTTATTATTAGCAAGTGAATACGCCACGGCACCGCCCTGAGAGTGACCAACCATTACTACTCGGTCTACGTCTTGTAGCTTAGCATCCTTCATTGCCTTTTCCACCATTCGGTGGTAGGGCGACAAATCATCAACAGGTTTATCAGAGGTATTACCAGCCAGACCAAGATTATTTCCTATAGAGCCAATCTCACCATCTTTTCCACCTTTTATCGAAAAATCAAAATCAGTGCCGGGAATATAAACATATGCAACCTTCTCCTTCGAATCATCAGGCTTCTTCCCTTCATAAACGTCAATTTGAACGGCTGAGTACCCTGCGTTTCCTTGCGATTTCTCCATGTCTTTAACATGTTGATTGTCATTAACTGAATTCATGCGTTGCGCCACTTGATGAATATTTTGCGGAGGAACAGGAGGAATATCCCCACTATGCCCATGCTGCCGCTGAACATTCAAATCCTCAATCTTTGGATCTTTATTAAAGTAATTATATATTCCAAAGGGGGAAAGTGGTGAATAATCAATTATCCCCATTATAAACAACAGTATTTGGGCACCAGGACTATACTTTATCTCGTTAATAATCTCAGATGTATCATGATTTTTCTTCTCTGTTTTTCGAACCTGATAGTCCCTAAATTCCTGCACTGACATCGGGCGCAAACCCCACGGGTCAGCTAGGGAAATAGGGTTCCAGCCTACAAAAGAGTTCGTATCCATACCGTGCACAATACCCGGCACCGAGCTCAAAGCATCAGTGGACACAAAACGGCGCACGCCAGCATCAGCCACACGGAAACCCATGAAATCAAGACCAGCAATATTGACTGAGGAAGCTGCCGGACCAGCACTAACCATGCCAAGACCAGGAACAGCAGCAACAGTAACTACGTCACTTTCCCACGGGTTAGAAGACATAGACCAGCCCAAGCCATAGCCCAGTTCCTCTGCAGAAGAGATATTCTCCAGCACAGATCCAGCACTCATTCCGCCCACACCCAGCACCATAGGTACGGATGAGACAGCGTCCCACACCAAAGGCATAGATGCATTGGGGACATCAACCGTAGTATTAGCGTGCACTGAGGCAAGCTCACCAGTCATGTCATGGTGTAGCTCCCACTCTTCGCTGTCCAGGCGAATAGCATTCACCTGCCCCATGTTGCCCCACCCAAGGGTACGCTCACGGTGCTGTCCAGTCAGCTCGTCCGTGGTCACCTCACGGACGCGTTCACCGGCAGCGTTATAGAAATACTCAGTTCGAGAACGATTCTGCACAGTCCCATCGGTACCATACTGCACCTCAGAAACAGCGCTGAGTAGACCAATTGAATTATGGCTGAAGGCGCGTTCCAGCAGCAGGGCGTTATCTCCCTGCTCACAATTACGCATATACAATGCTTCAGCGACCATCATGCCGTTTTCGTAGGTCCAGGTTCGTTCCTGAATACCATCCGAAACAGAGACGAGAGCACCAGAAGCATCATAGCGATACCTCATAGTGTGTGCCTCAAACTTATTTCCTGCATCTTCAAGCGTGCAAACAGCAACCTGAGAAGAAGCATCACGTTCCACACCGGCGGCAAACATGCTCATAGTTGCAGTACCGTTTCCCGTTCCTCGGGTGCCGTTACGCTCTACCTTGTACCCCACGGGAACATTCTTAACAGGATCGAGTTTCCACACGGCGTGAGTGTCTTCTGTACTCATCGAGGTCAAAGCACCACATGAAGCATGGGTAAATTCCATCTCCCTGGTGCGAGCAAAAACGTCCTTAGACTGAGTATGGCGCACTCGACCCGCACCATCACGCATCCAGCGCACTGAGCCGTACGGGTTGCTACTCATTACCAGAACACCATCTGCATCGTAGGTATAGTTCAGCGTATATTCACCACGCTGCTTAAACGCTTGCAAGGCATGCAGAGTACGCTGGTTCACGTCTGGGGCGCGAAGAATACCCGTGATGTGATCAGCAATAGACACCGTACTTGAGATGCGCTTCATGCTCATATCACCATGGGGTACGCGAGTACGGCTCAGCAACCTACCAGATGCAGAGTACTCATAGATGTGCTCTGCTTTTGCATCATTTACCGAAACCTTCAACGCGCCCTGCTGAGAGCCACGTCCATTCATCAAGGAATATTCAAAAGTTCCCTGAAGTTCACCATCAACAGTGACCGAACGGAGCACACCCCCGCGAGCATAGTCGTACTCAAACGAGCGGATACGTTCGCCATCGTTCATCGTCAGAAGACGGCCTGCAGCATCGTAAGAGAAAGTACGCACGAGAGAGTCTGCCGCACTTTCAACCGTAAAACTTGTACCCGAGCGTTCTTCGCTCAGAAGACGTCCTGCCGCGTCCCATTCATAGCTCGTTACGATACCCGCAGGCGTAATCCAGCGCTGAGGACGTGCGAGGGCATCATACTCACAACGGGAGGTACCACCCAAAGCGTCATCAACACTCACAAGGCGACCTGCTGCATCGTATGAGAAAGAACGAGTACCTTCAACACTGTCTTCAATACGTGCAATAAGGCCACGTGAAGTGTAGCTGTAGCAGGTGACCTTCTCCCCCGTATCTTCTTTAATGCGTCGGCCAGCAGCATCGTAAGTGTACTGTACAAGGCGCGACGGGGCAGCTGAAGTATCTGCAGAATCCCGAATGGCCTTCTCTAACAAACGACCTGCAAGATCGTAAGTAAAGATAGTCTCCAGGTAACCCTCATCAGCATCGAGCTCGCTCGTTTTCTTGAGGGTTTTCTGGCTGGTACAACGGCCCGCCGCGTCATATTCAAAGAAAGTCTCTCGACCAGCTGCACTGATGCTACGACTCATACGTCCCTGAGCATCGTACTCGAAGCTAACTACCCCTCCATCAGCAGAGCTAATCTGAACGACCTGGCTTTGAACGTTATACACAGCCTGCGCAGAGGTATCAGGGGAAGAATTGAGAAGGGCGGAGGCATCCGGAATGTTCAACTTAGGAACGGGCACCCCAAAGAGAGCCGCCATATCCTGACGGTTCTCAAACATCGTCATAACAGACGGAAGATGAGCAGCAGTAAGGGCGCTATCGCCTGGCGATGCGTTATCGCGGGAACCAAAAATAGTGGGAACACGAAGTTCCGGCTGCACCAAGCTCCACGACGCCCAAGGACCTGCAGGACGATCAGAAGGCTGCTTACCAGCTGAAGCAAGCCCCGCAAGAGAAGAATCAGAACGCAAAGACCCAGCGGGACCCAACCCCGGCACCATAGTCATCAGAGAATTTGATGCAGAAACAACTCGTCCCAGGGCGTCGGTTACAACAGCGTAGTTACCGGGCGCACCCTCAACTCGCATTGAATACTCACCGTGAGAGCGCGAGTGGGTAATGCTCAAAGCTACACCAGTAGCGTCCACAATACGGCTCAGGTCGCCAGTTAGAGAATATTCGTACTCGGTACGAGCCCCGCAGGGGCCAATAATAGCGACGAGCTGCGAGAGTTCGTCGTATTCATAATGGGTCTGGACTCCTGCGGCATCAGTCATGGAGATAACGTTGCCCCAGGTGTCGCGTTCGACACTGGTTCGGTTACCCATAGGGTCAATCACGGCGCTTAGGTGACCAGCTGAGTATTCAAAAGTAGTGATGTTACCTTCAGGGTCGGTCAGCGCTGTCAAGTGCTGCTCGGAGGTCGGCGTAGCGTTCTGAGCTGCTTCTGCATAAGACAAACCCCAACGAGCACCCATCGCGTCGACCACCGTGCTGAGTCGTCCACTCGCATCCCACTCAAAATACTGGGTATTGCCGAGAGGATTAGTTACTGAGCTCAGGTTACCAGTAGCATCATACGAATACTGCATTTGCGCACCACTAGAGTCCGTGGAACTCAGAAGCTGTCCACGGTCATTGTAGGTAAAGTGCTGTTTGAATCCTGATTCATCAGTGACGGCGGTGCAATGGCCGGCGTTGTCCCATTCAAGGTAAGTTGTATTGCCTCCGTTACGGGTAATAGTCAGGGGATTAGGGTCCAGCGGGTTCTGGGAGTAGGTATAGCGTGTTTCGGTGAGGGTACCTGCACGCCGATTCTTATTCATAATTCGGTGAGCAATCATACGGTCGTACTCATCCCACGTATAACGGTGGACTGCACCTTCCGGAGTATTTTCCGAGACAAGGCGAGCACGTTCATCGTAGCTACGATGAGTCACAGATCCGTCACGCTCACAGATGTAGGTGCGGTAACCGTAGGAGTTGTATCGCATAGACTGGCGGCTTCCGTCGCCAGCCACGAGGGAAACAAGCTGACCGTGTTCATTTGAGCGCCAAATATTAGCGTGCTCACCGGTTCCGGAATCTTGAATCACGGTCATTAGACCATGCTCATAGCGGTAGCTAATATTTCGACCGTGCTCAGTCTTCTGGGCTACGATGTGACCGTCAGCGTCATAGCTATTCTCAACCTCGCAATATCCCGTTTCATTCCAGACACGGTGGATAAGGTTATCCTCCGTCTGTTCATAACGTCGGGTACCATCAGGTCGCTGAACTTCACAAAGTACGCCAGCAGAATTGTAAATATAGCGCGCATCGTTCAGCTGGCTTTCGACCTGTCCTGATGAATGTTCTTCAAAGGAGCCTTCATTGAAGTTGACAAGAGATGCAGCAGATACAAAATCCTGTGCGTCATAGCTGAAAATAATGCCCTGCGCGCTAAGAGGCTGAATCAAAGCACTCGGTCGCTGAGCTACGAATTCCCCACCGGTATTAGCCTTTGAGCCACGGTTGTAAAGAGCAACTACAACTGAGCTGGGGTGCCCCTCCATGAAAGCAACCAATTCACCCGAAGGAGCGTACAAATAACGGCTACCAGAATGGTTAGTAACTGACCAGTAGTAGGTGGGTTCAGACGATTCCGTTACTTCAAAGGATGACGGCAGTAGACGATGGGCAGACTTGACCGCTTTATTCACAGCAGAGTATAGGGCGCGCCAAAGGGCCTCTTGTCCTTCGGTATTTTCTTCGAAGGGCGCAGAGGCTGATTCCACATTATGTGTAGGTGCCTCGTCTAGAGCCGACTCGGTTACCTTCTCCAGCCAGTAGGGAGCGTTGGGAGTCCGGGCATACCCGCTAGCCGAGTTCGTATCACGTTCAAAGACGAGTTCACGACCGTCGGCAGTGTGCCATGAGATACTATCGGAGTTTTGCTGAAGTCGGCTATCCAGCGTGCTTGACCAACCCTTACCAAAAGCACCACGAGGGCTATTCGAGAGGGCAGCGAGAACACTGTTGTAGGTACGTTCAAGACGTAGCACCGAGTTTACGCGAGAGCGAAGGTCAACTTCACTTTCGATGAAGTTACCGGTTGCAACGTTGACGGGGTCATTTGCGTAGCCGGATGAGATATTTACACCGGTAATGCTCATGCCGGGAACCTGCAGTAGGTGATGCATCGGAATATCATCATGCATCAGCTCATTCAGAAGATTCATATCGAGGCTAAATTGAGCCTTTGCCCCAGGTCCTGAAAGATCGGCGTGGCACTCTACCGATGCATTAGTGAGATTGCCATAAGTTGCAGCATCAAGCATCACCTGAGCAACTTTTCCTAGCCAGGTAGCATCTTCATGCACATCTTCAATCCAGGTATGCAACGCAGCAATCAAAAAACCAGCGTCGAAAGTTCCCCATGAGGTATTGGACCGGAACTGCGAATAGGTAGAGGAGACATAATGCTGTACCTGGCTAATTTCAGCATTCAGGGAGAAAGTAATCTGACCGTGCTGGTAGGCATTGTGCGGCACGATAGAAACCGTAGATCCACCAGAAGCAAGCGCAATCTGGGTATTCAAATGCTGAGTACCCTGTGCAGAAGAGTTTGCCTCGGCAAACTGTCCGAGAGCGCTTTGAGAAACTCCTGAAGAAACTGAGTTACCCTGAGCACCAGTGAAGGGGTCAGCTACAGGTCGTGGTGTGTAGACCTCAAAATGCGGGGGGCGGGAAGGCATAGGACGAGGGGGAACCTCAAGGTTGAGGTCAGGGTTATCGACGCTATACGCGCCTTGATGAAGGTCATACTCAAGCTTCTCAAGATCACGAGCTCTTTGCTTACGTGCGTTGAGCTTCTCCCATTCAGTAATCTCTCGACGAATACGTTCTTCCTCACGAGCAGCTTTAATATAAGTCTCCATATTACGAACTGCATTGCTGAAGCATTCTTTAAACTCTCGCAACAGCGCAAATGACGAAGCAAGCTTTACCCTATACACTCGTGCATAGCCACCGGTGAACCCCTCCAGGGCGAGTTGAGCGGCACCACAAGTACCGTCGGCGCCATAGCGAGCAGGGAGCTGATGCTCGATTACTTGAGTTAGATGCGTCAAATGCGTTTTGAGAGCCTCAGCGCTCTCAAAGTCAAAAGGAACAGCTTCAGTGTTAGCGTGGACATTACCCACTTCTTCAGGCATAGGCTGGACGTTACCCATATATTTACTTCCGGAAGTTGATGTGACGGTGAACGAGCATCCTCGCCCACATTCGTTGCATGTGTGTTCCCTCTCGGTGACAGTGAGAATCACACACCCTTCAAGGTAACACACGCACCCTCTACGCACGAACCCAGCAGGACGGATTCCACCCCCCATTGCTTCCACCTCCCCTAGCCAACCGCGAAAAGCCCACCAGGAAAGCCCAGCAAGAACCCCCCCCCCGCCAGCACGAAACCCCCGCCAGCACAGTACCGAAAGCACTGCCCGGCGGGGGTTCCTCAAGAAGCCACATAGAGAAAGCTACAGCTGCCCAAATCCTCGCGGGTAGATCGGCTCGTAGGTGTTACGGTTGCTGTAGCCGTCACGGTCAACCACAATCACCCACTGCCCACGCAGATGCTCCACAGCCAACGAGAAACGCCCCAGGTACTTCAAATATTTGCGGATATCCTGCTTCTCACCCGTCTCAGTCACATAAAACGCAAGGTCCTTAGCCTTAGTCGTGTACAGGGTACTCACCAGGATATTTCGACTCGTATTTTTAGCCTTTTCACCCGCAACAAGATTATCAACAACATTAGCGTTCAGCACATTCTTATCAGCCGAAATAACCCATCCGCGCTTCTCCCTGTACAGGCGAAGAATTTCGGGGTGGAGCACCTTTTCGGGGTCCGTAACCTTAGAAAGAGGCTCCGTGTCGCCCGTGTGGTAGAAGTAGTTCATCGACGCAAAGAAGTACGCCAAGAATGCGTACAAGCCACCGCGGTCGTAGTTATCCATTCCGGGCTGCTGAATAGGGTACGGCACGTTCTGAGCCGCCTGCGCCTCCGTGGCAGGAATGAAGCGCCCCTTACGTTCGAATGCCGTGTAGACGAGCGGCCCGGAGGAAGGCCCCATGGTATTCAGCGCATCGTACTTCTCCGTGGGTTCCAGGCGCACAAATTCCTGGTCACGCTTCTTATCGGTTTGGGACTCCGAACCCGTCCCGTTGAGCAATTTGGTACCCCAGCCAAAAGCTACCGCGACGAGGGCGGCGCCAGCGAACACGCCAGCCCGTATAAACCTGGCGCGAGATATCACACGCCTCATGTACGCTCGTTGCTCGTTATACCCGGGTCCGCCGTATCCGGGTCCACCAAAGTTATTCGTCATGTTGCTCTCCCCTCCCCTAGCTCAAACTATTTTCTGAAATGAATTGGACGGGCCTCCACTCATTCGTGAATTGTGTGCGTAGAGCCCCGTGTATTGCGCCGTCACGGATCAGGCCGCGCGTGTCAAAATCGGTGATGGGGTGCACCTGGTTTGTGTCTTTGCGGTACACCTGAACTTCGGGAAGAATATCGAACCGCACGTTCCATTCCACAATTTTTAGCGTCTCGTCGATGAGGCGCGGCTGCCCCTCCAGCAGGTTCATGGTCAGAATCTTGGGATTAGGAGTAATGACCCAGCCCTTGCCCTCTTCGTAGAGGTCCTGAATGGCGGGGAAGAACATTTCTTCGCTGATATTGTCCATCCGCAGAACGGCAGGTTCCGAGGCGAGAATCATGTAGTTTTGGCAGGCGTAGTAGTAGCCCAGGTAGGGACGCAGGTTTGACACCTTGTAAGCACTCGACGTGTACCTCACCCCCGGTGCGGGTGCCGAGTAGGCGGGGTGGTCCCGGTTTGCGGGCGTGTAAGGCCCGATCACGTGGTCGGCAACATACGGGTATGTTCCGGTGTAGTCTTTTTCGTCAAAAAGCATTTGAGCGTTTACAGTCATTCTTTCCCTCCCTGGATCCGATGTTCACTAGTTGCCGTTTTCACGAGCTGCCGAGGCGGTTCTGGGCTGCTCGGGTGGCGGTTGGGCTTATTGGCTGGGCTTCTTCGCTCGTCTGTAGTTGCTTGCCTGTGGAGGTGCGTGCGCTCCCTGCCTCACTCCCCCCACGGCAACCGTACGGATACCGCCCGGTAAGCGCCAGGAACCTCTACAATTCCAGTCTAGTAAAGCCGCCTCTAAGCCTGCCGGATACAAGCCGCACATCTAGGGAATCCACAGCATATAGCCAGGAAGCAGCCTCAAAACCCCGCCCGCAAAGGGTAAGCCAGGCATACGCGGGCATGCAGAAACCCCCGCCGGAACGGTACCGAAATACCGCCCCGACGGGGGTTCCTTACACTAAAACCGTGTACTAAATCTGTGCGTCCAGATTAGGCGCCCAGTGCCTCCAGGCCGGGCAGAGTCTTACCCTCAATGTACTCGAGGGAAGCGCCACCACCGGTGGAGATGTGGCCGAACTGCTCATCCTTGAAGCCCAGGTTACGGACTGCAGAAGCGGAGTCGCCACCACCAATGATGGAGAATGCGTCAGAGTCAACGATAGCCTGTGCAACCGCGCGGGTACCCTCAGCGAAGGGAGCAATCTCGAACACGCCAACGGGACCGTTCCAGAAGATGGTCTTTGCGCCCTTGATCTTCTCAGCGAAGATCTCGCGAGTCTTGGGGCCAATGTCCAGGCCCTCAGCCTCTGCGCCCAGCTTGCCGCCGGTCAGGTCCTCAATCGGGCGGATCTCGGTGTTAGCGTCAGCAGAGAATGCGTCAGACCAAACAACGTCCACTGCGGTGATGATCTCGGTGCCCTTCTCGGGAGCTTCCTTCAGGTAACGCAGAACGTTCTCGACCTGATCCTTCTCCAGCAGCGACTGGCCAACCTCGTAGCCCTGTGCGTATGCGAAGGTGTAGCCCATGCCGCCACCAATGAGGATGGTGTCAGCCTTACCGATCAGGTTGTCAATCACGGCGAGCTTATCGGAAACCTTAGCGCCACCCATGACCACAACGAAGGGACGCTCGGGGTCGTTCAGGGTCTTAGCCAGAACGTCAACTTCCTTCTTCACCAGGTCACCCAGGTATGCCGGCAGACGCTTAGCAACGTCGTAGACGGAAGCGTGCTTGCGGTGAACTGCACCGAATGCGTCGTTCACGTATGCGCCGTTCTCGCCGGTCAGTGCGACCAGCTCGTCAGCGAATTCGCCGCGCTCTGCGTCGTCCTTGGAGGTCTCGCGTGCGTCGTAGCGGACGTTCTCAACGACCAGAACTTCGCCGTCAGCCAGGGCTGCTGCCTTAGCCTTTGCGTCCTCGCCTACCAGGTCGGTTGCAACCTTCACGGGCACGGATGCCAGCTCAGCCAGGCGTGCAGCTGCCGGTGCGATGGAGTACTGGGGATCAACCTTGCCCTTGGGGCGGCCCAGGTGTGCGGTCACGATAACGCGTGCGCCAGCCTTGGCAAGCTTCTCAATGACGGGCAGGGATGCGCGGACGCGGCCGTCGTCGGTGACAACGCCGTCCTTCAGGGGTACGTTCAGGTCGGAACGGACGAGAACGTGGCGGCCTGCGACGCCTTCTTCGAGCAGTTCGGACAGTGCCTTAGCCATAGGAATTCCTCCTGGATAGGTGGGTTTATATACCGTTTCCATCATACCGAATACTAGGGTGTTTGACAGCCTAGTAAATAGCTTTTATATGGTGTTTCTCCGCGGAATATCGCGGATATTCGCACTCTCTATCAGCTATTTTCTTACGGTATTTTTGACCCAAAAAGGGCGACGGAAACCAGTATGTTGATACGTTTTTTTGGGTTTTATTAAGACCCTTACAAAGGGTCTTGGTACAGCAAACCCCGACTCCCCCGCTTGATGCGGTGGTGCCGGGGTTCACTATGCGTTAGTTACGCGGGGTGACGCTTACACTCGGTGAGCGTCGCAAGCCTATTGGGGCTTAGAGGGATGCCACAACCTTGTTGGTGAACATCACGAGGCGTGCAACGTAGCCGTACTCGTTGTCGTACCAAGCGATAACCTTCACCTGGTCGCCGATGACCTTGGTCAGCGGTGCGTCGAAGACGGTGGAGATGGGCTCACCCTCGATGTCCTTGGAGACGATGGGATCCTCGTTGTACTTGATGATGCCCTTCATGGGGCCCTCAGCTGCTGCCTTGACTGCTGCGTTGACTTCCTCAACGGTGACCTCGCGCTCAGCGGTGAAGGTCAGGTCGGTGATGGAGCCGGTGATGGTGGGAACGCGGACTGCGAAGCCGTCCAGCTTACCCTTCAGCTCGGGCAGAACCAGGCCAACAGCTGCTGCTGCACCGGTGGAGGTGGGGACCATGTTCACAGCTGCTGCGCGTGCACGGCGCAGGTCGCGGTGGGGAGCATCCTGCAGACGCTGGTCAGCGGTGTATGCGTGGATGGTGGTCATCAGACCCTGCTTGATGCCGAATGCATCGTTCAGAACCTTAGCCATCGGAGCGAGGCAGTTGGTGGTGCAGGATGCGTTGGAGACGATGTGGTGGTTAGCTGCATCGTACTGGTCGTCGTTCACGCCCATGACGAAGGTGCCGTCGATGTTCTTACCGGGAGCGGAGAGGATAACCTTCTTAGCGCCAGCCTCGATGTGTGCCTTTGCCTTGCTGCCTTCGGTGAAGAAACCGGTGGACTCGAGGACTACGTCAACGCCCAGGTCCTTCCAGGGGAGGTTCTGGGGGTCGCGCTCAGCGAGGATCTTGATTTCCTTGCCGTCAACAACCAGTGCGCCTTCCTTGACCTCGACCTCTGCGTTGAAGCGACCCATGATGGAGTCGTACTTGAGCAGGTGTGCCAGGGTCTCAACATCGGTGAGGTCGTTGATTGCGACGATCTCGAAGCCGACGCCCTCGGTCTGAGCTGCGCGGAAGAAGGTGCGGCCGATGCGGCCGAAGCCGTTGATTGCTACGCGTACAGTCACTGGAGTATCTCCTTGTCAGTGCGTTGGTGGCGGTGTACAAATCCGATGCCTTGCAGGCTCTGGTTTAGTCGGATTCGTCCGTGCTCTATGTTGCCCGGTTCGTTCCGCCGTTGTTGGTAATAATCCTACCCTAGTTTGTGTGTGTTTTGGTGTGTTCTATCGATAAATTTTTGTGAGTTGCGCCATAAAAACCGGCAAAAACCCGTTGTTTTCTGTTGTTTTGCGTTGCGTTCCCCCTTAGAAAATGTTGCGATACGGTCGTGGCAACATAAACACACATGAAACACACATTTACGAAAAACCGCGCCATATCAAGGCAAAATCTGAGGGTAAAAAATACCCTTTCACCTGCGAATGGGTTTCAATGACGCCCCCTGCGCTCGCACGCAGTGCAAATTCTCACCCGAAAACAGATGACCCCAACGTAAGGCACACCACAGCATTAAAAGGGCTAAATAGGCCCCCGGCATACAGTTTTCGTGTCGCGTTTCGTTTCGCCCGCGGCGCATCATACGGGAACACCGCACGAGCACATCCGCGGACACACAGCACAAGCACACAGCACAGGGTCAGCACGGGCACACTGGGTAGGCGGCTAGTACACAATCCTAATAAACGACCAGCGCCACAGCACCCAGCCCCGAATGAGCAGACAGTACCGGCGGTAGCGCACTCACCAAAAACTCCGGCGCCGAAGAAGCGGCGGCTTCATGAACTAGGGAGCTCTCCCCCAGCATCTGCCGAACCTGCTCGTACAGCTGCACCGCCTGCGCCGCATTGCCCACATGATGCACCGCAACCACCTCACCGCGCGGAGTTGCAGCAAGCAAAGAATTAGCAGGGTCGGCGGCAGTAGAACCCGTTGAAGCAGAGGTGAGAGCCGCCGCATGCTGATGCTCACGGCAGGTCTGCACGGTCACCTCCACCAGGCGCTCCAGGGCACGCGCCGCAGTGCGGGGGCGCTCCACATACGCCAGCTTGCCCTCGGTAATCGTGCCAATCGGCTTGATCTGGAACATCTGCCCCACCATCGCTAACGCCGGGGAAACACGGCCGCCGCGGCGCAAGGCATCCAGGGTCGGGATATAGAAGTAGAGCGTGGACTGCTCACAAATAGACTGAATGTAGTCCACCAGCTGCCCCGCAGTCGGGTAGTCAGGGCTCGGGTAGTCAGGGCTCGGAACAAAATCAGAGGAAGCAGAGTTCAGCACCTCCAGCGCCCGCACCACCGCATGACCGTAGGCACCGGCGACCGTGCGGCTATCCACCACGCTCACGCCCGTAGAACCCAGGCGGCTCAGACGCGCACCGGTACGTGCCGCCTCCACCGTGCCCGAAAGCTCACCGGACAGATGCACAGACACCACATGCGTAAAACCCCGCGACGCCAGCTCGTCATACACATCAGCAAACACGCCCGGCGCGGGCCCGGAAGTGCTCACCGTCTGACCCATCACGTGCGCGAGCATAATCGCCTCGTCCACCTCGGCGGCAGTCAAATCCTGCAGCTGACGATCCGGCTCACCGGGCGTGCGAATAGTCACCGGCATCGGAACCAGCACAAAATTACCGCGAGCGCTCAGGCGCTGCACCAGCTGCGGGTTGAGGGCGGCGGCACTATCGGTCACCACGGCAATGCGGTTCTCTGCGTTGTTTTCTCGCTCCATATCCCGACCCTTCTTCCGGTTCATCAGTGCATGATTCAATGACGAACCCTCTCCTAGCGTTCCCTGAACATTATGGCACTCATCACTACTGCAGTACAGCAAAGCCCCGCCGCGCCTCCGGCAGTTCCGCAGAACGAACCGAAGCCACAGCGGGGCTTGTACTTTATCTACAAAGCTTAGATCACGATGTTCACGAGCTTAGGCGCACGCACAATCACCTTGCGGATCTCGGCGTCACCAATCGAACGCTGAACAGCGGCATCCGCCAGAGCTAGCTCCTGAAGCTCCTGCTCGGAAATATCCTTCGCAACCTCCAGGCGAGCCTTGACCTTGCCCTTAATCTGCACGATAGCGGTGACGGTATCATCCACCAGCAGAGCCGGATCAACCTCGGGGAAGCCCGCGGTCAGAACCGGGGTGTCGTGGCCGAGAGCGTGCCACATGTCCTCAGCGGTGTAGGGTGCGTACAGAGACAGCAGAATAGCAATCGTCTCAGCAGCCTTACGGACAGCCGGATCAGCCGCACCAGCACCGGAGTCAATAGCCTTACGGGTAGCATTCACAAGCTCCATGGTCTTAGCAACAACCACGTTGAACTTGCCGTTATCCAGCAGGCTCTGAACCTCGTGCACGGTGCGAGCAATTAGCTTCTGCAGCTCCAGGTCGCCGGTGGTTGCGTCAACACCGGGTTCGCTGGTGACGTCCTGAGCCACACGCCATGCGCGAGCCAGGAACTTCTGCGAACCGGACGGGGAAACATCCGCCCAGTCCACGTCATCCTCGGGCGGGGACGCGAAAATCATGGTGGTGCGGATAGCGTCCACACCGAACTTGTCGAGCTGCTCGCCCAGGTTCACGCCGTTACCCAGCGACTTGGACATCGCCTTACCGCCGTTGAGCACCTGACCCTGGTTCATGAGCGCCTTAAACGGCTCATCGTGCTTAATCAGGCCCAGGTCGCGAACAACCTTGGTGAAGAAGCGTGCGTACAGCAGGTGCAGAATAGCGTGCTCCACACCGCCAACGTACATGTCGACGGCACCCCACTCGCTCATAGCCTGCGGGTCGAAAGGAGCCTTGTCGTAGTTCGGGGAAACGTAACGCAGGAAGTACCAGGAGGAATCCACGAAGGTGTCCATGGTGTCCGAGTCACGGCGAGCCTGCTTGCCACACTTCGGGCAAGGAACGATAGCCCACTCATCGGCAGCAGCAAGAGGCGACTGGCCCTTAGGAGCCAGCTGCTCACCGCGCAGGTTATCGGGCAGCAGCACCGGCAGCTGATCCTCAGGAACCAGAACCTCGCCACAATCCTCACAGTGAATCACGGGGATGGGGGTGCCCCAGAAACGCTGGCGGGACAGCAGCCAGTCACGCAGACGGTAAATGACCTTACCCTCACCGGTGCCGGCAGCCTCAACCAGCTCAACAGCCTTAGCAATCGCCTCAGCCTTCGGCAGGCCGGTCAGCTCACCGGAGTTGATGAGCACGCCGTCACCAGCCGCAGCAATACCGCTGGTAGCCGGGTCCTCAGCACCCTCAACGTCCAGTACCTTCACGATGGGCAGGTCGAACTTCAGGGCGAACTCAAGGTCGCGCTGGTCGTGCGCGGGCACAGCCATAATCGCGCCGGTACCGTAGTCAGCGAGCACGTAGTCAGAAGCCCAGACGGGCAGCTTCGCGCCGGTCAGCGGGTTAATCGCGTAGCGGCCGGTGAACACACCGGTCTTCTCGCGGTCGGAGGACTGGCGGTCAATATCGCTCAGTGCCTTAATGTCTTCGCGGTACTGCTCCAGGGCAGCCTTGTGCTCGGGTGCCACAATCTGCTCGGCGAATGCCGCATCCGCAGCAACCACGATGAAGGTTGCGCCGTACAGGGTGTCCGGACGGGTGGTGAACACGGTGAAGGACTCAGCGGGCTGGTCCTCGGTCGCCTCAATCTCGAAGCGCACCTCAGCACCCTCGGAGCGGCCAATCCAGTTGCGCTGCATGAGCAGAACGCGATCGGGCCACTTGCCCTCCAGCTGCTCCATGTCATCCAGCAGCTGCTGTGCGTAATCAGTAATCTTGAAGTACCACTGGTTCAGCGACTTCTTCGTCACGGTAGTACCGCAACGCTCACACGCACCGTTCACAACCTGCTCGTTCGCGAGCACGGTCTGGTCCTTGGGGCACCAGTTGACCATGGAGTCCTTACGGTACGCCAGGTCCTTCTTGTAGAACTGCTCGAACAGCCACTGAGTCCACTTGTAGTACTCCGGGTCCGAGGTGTGCAGGCGGCGGCTCCAGTCAACGGCAATAGCGTAACGCTTGAAGGACTCAGCCTGAGTCTCAATGTTCTTGTACGTCCACTCCTTGGGGTGAGTGTCGTTCTTAATGGCTGCGTTCTCAGCGGGCAGGCCGAAGGAGTCCCAGCCAATCGGGTGCAGAACATCGTAGCCGCACTGCTTGAAGTAGCGGGCGTTCATGTCACCAATAGCGAATGCCTCCGCGTGACCCATGTGAAGGTCACCGGAGGGGTACGGGAACATATCCAGCACATACTTGCGGCCCTTGGGGGCGTCACCGGTGGGCTGGAAAACCTTCGTTTCGTCCCAGTAGGGGCGCCACTTGGCTTCCATAGCGCGGAAGTCGTACGCATTTTCGTTGCGTTCGGTCTCTACCTGAGCAGACACAGCGATTCCTTAAATAAAGACAGGTTGATAAAAACTTAACCCTCCAAGTGTAACGCGAAACCCGCACCGCGCCAGAGTTGAGGCCGCCCCGACTACCAAATGGACGGCACCACCCGCCCGATTACCTACCCGGCCGCCGATGCGTCAGGCGGGTTTCAGAGCCCTTTCAGGCTTCTCCCCTAGAATTAAGAACGGGACTTTGCCGTCCCAGTACCCAACCCGCGAAAGGTACCCATGACCTCCACCGTTACCCCGGACTCCCCCAACACCTCAATTCTTGAGGGTGTGCCCGGCCCGCTCATTCCCGGCACCCGCCACGACGCCCTCATCGGTGACGGCGCGCAGGCGGTCATGACCCGCTACTGGCAGTACGGCAAAGGCATGAACGACGGCACCTTCCCCGAAGGCTCCTACCCCGTGCTGCTCGTGCACGGCTTCCGCGGCGACCACCACGGCCTGGAAATTATCGCGAACTACCTGCTGAAGCTCATCCCAAACGTCAGCATCATCAGCCCCGACCTGCCCGGCTTTGGCCGCTCCGCAGACCTGCCCGAAAACACCCAGGGTAAAAACAGCCAGGGCGAAGACAATATCAACGCGTACGTGGCGTGGCTGAACGACTTTGTGAAGCACACCAACCCCGCCCGCAAGAACGCACAGCCCCTGCCGCTGCACGTGGTCGGTCACTCCTTCGGCTCCATCGTCACCAGCGCCTTCGCCGCCGCACACCCGAACTCGCTCGCGCTGCTCTCGCTCATCAACCCCATCAGCGAACCCGCCCTCGAAGGCAGCCAGCGCGTCGCCTCCCGCCTCGCATCCCTCTACTACCGCGCCGGCGCGGCACTACCCGAAAAAATCGGCTACCCGCTACTGCGCTCGCAGCTGATTACCCGCGCCTCCAGCGAAGTCATGATGCGCACCAAAGACAAGGCAATGCGCCGCTTCATCAACGGCCAGCACGCCGCCTACTTCGGCTCCTTCGGCTCCCGCCGCGGAGTGCTCAGCGCCTACGAAGCGTCCATTACGCACACCGCCGCCGAATACGCCGCCGCAATCCGGGTGCCGGTGCAGATGCTCGTCGCCGAAGACGACGACCTGGGCACCCCCGAAACGGCTCGCGCCATGTACGCGACGCTGACCTCCCGCGACCTGCCCGCATCCTCGACCGGCGCCCGCGAGCGCCTGGACATGATCCCCGAAGTCGGACACCTCATCCACTACGAAACCCCTCGCCGCGCAGCGGAACTCATCGCCGATTTCGCCGCCGACCGCTAAGGGAACGAACAGAAGGAACCAACATGAAACTCATGGTTGACGCCCGATACACCCGTATCGGCTTCCACGACGGCATCAGCCGCTACACCGCCTCCCTGCTGGGCGCACTCAAAACCCTCATCGACACCGGTGACGAAGCCGCCGCCGACCTCGACCTGACCATGATCATTAGCGACGAACGTCAGCTGGACATGCTGCCGGATCTGCCGCACGTGAAAATCTGCTCGCCCACCGGTCCGCTCGAACCGACCGCCTCGCTGCAGCTGAACAAGTACGCGCCGGACGTGGTGTTCTCCCCCATGCAGACCATCGGCTCCACCGGACGCAAGTTCAAGCTGATCCTCACCCTGCACGACCTGATCTACTACTCGCACCCGACCCCGCCCGGGTTCCTGCCCGCACCGGTGCGCGTGGGCTGGCGACTCTTCCACAAGACCTACGCCCCGCAGCGCTTCCTACTCAATCACGGCGACGCGGTCGTGACGGTTTCTGAGTCGACCGCCTCGCTGATTCGTGAGCACGAGCTGACCACCAAGCCGCTGTTCGTGGTGCCCAACGCCCCGCAGCCCGGAAGCGTGGTCTCCCGCCAGACCGCGCTGGAACGCGCCACCACCCGCGAGGAGCAGCCTGTTAAGCACCTGGTGTACATGGGTTCGTTCATGCCGTACAAGAACGTAGAAACTCTACTGTTGGCGATGCGTTCTCTACCGGATTACCGCTTGCACCTGCTGTCGAAGATGCCGCCTCAGCGCCTGGTGCAGCTCACCGACGAACGCCTCATCGGTGAGAACGTGGAGGTGCACAACGGCGTGAGCGATGAGGAGTACCAGCAGCTGCTCCGCCAGGCGCACGCCCTGGTGACTGCTTCCCGTGAGGAGGGTTACGGTCTGCCCGTGGTTGAAGCTCAGGCGGCCGGCTGCCCCGCGGTGATTAGTGACATCCCGATTTTCCGTGAGATTGCCCCGCACGCCGTGTTCGCGCCGGTTGACGGTGCCCCGGAGGCACACGCCGCCGACTGGGTCAAGGCGATCCGTTCCCTGGAGGACACCGCCGTTCGCGAGCGCGTGATTATTGACGGACTGTCGGATGTGCGCCGCTACTCCTGGCGCGACTCGGCACTCAAGCTGCTGGAGGTCGTGCGCGGGCTCTAATGCCCTGACTCTGAAGCGTGGACTCTATAGCGTGCGTGGCGTATGCAACGCGGCGCTAAATTACGGCGCTAGATACAGAAATGCCGCCGCACTCCCCCGAAATCTCGGGAGGGTGCGGCGGCATTCTCGTATTCAATTCGGGGGCGCCGGGCGGCGTATGCGGCACGCGTTCTGCGCAGCGGCGGTATGCGAGGGCAACTTACAGCAACGATGCGCAGCGGCGGTATGCAAGGGCGGTTCGCTACACACTTCCTCCGCGCCGACGCAGGGAACCCGCCCTCGCAGAGCTCGGGCACCCTGAGGGCGCATCCGGAAGGTGCAGCCTCACCGCATCACACCGAAGCAAAAATCCTTATACGTAAGCTCCGCGGGCTGCTTCCTTCGCTGCCAGCTCATCCGCGTGACCGTACGCGTAGAAAATCTTCGCGTCATCCAGCTCAGCAAAACGAGCCAGGTAGCGGCACACCGCGCCACGCTGGGCCTTCGTCATCGAGGACAGTAGCACAGGATCCGGGTGAGTAATGCCGTTGTCACGGCCCGGTGCCGAATCGCCAAATTCCGGCTCGTAATCATAGGCAATATTGGTGAAACTCATCGGTGAGTACCTTTCCTTGGGGCGTTTCTGAGTGGAGCGCCGCAACAATGCAGGCACTGCCGGAGGTAACACCGCGAAAAGAACCTACGGAGATCACAGGAAGTCTCTTCGCAGTAGTGGTCGTGATACCTCTAAACTACCCAAGAGCCAATCAATGTTCAAGAACCATCAGGGAACGCCCCGATAGTGGACGCGTCCCCGGTTGTCAGGAAGAAATCAGGGGCATCACAGCGGCGTATGCCCCCGAATTCCCAACCAAGCTAAAACCTGCCTAAAAGCCAGTCCGAAAGCCAGTCCGAAAAGCAGAAATGCTGCCACACTCACACAGAGTGCAGCAGCATTTCTAAAAACTAACGATGCGGGCTACGCCATAGTTGCGTAGAGGCCGCGCTCGGCATCCTTACGAGCCAGCTCATAAGCGTGACCGTACGCGTAGAAAATCTTTGCGTCATCCAGCTCAGCGAAGCGCGCCAAGTAGCGGTAAACAGCTCCTCGTTCTGCGCTGGTCATGTCGGAAAGCAACACGGGGTCCGGGTGCATGACGCCGTAATTGTGTACAGAAGCAGACCCGCCGCATGCAGGTTCGTATGCGGGGGTGATCATAGTCTGAGTCACCAGTATTCATCTTTCGTTGGTGCGCACGGTTGTGAGGCATGCGCGAAGTTGAGTGATAGATACTGCCAACACCACCTCGACAAGCGCCGAAATAGTATCCGCAGTGCTGAATATATTACCGTGGATACGGCGACTACGCCAATTAGAATCAGCTAAACCCCAGCAAATCTTAGGTGCACACGAATGCATAAAAATTCTGGGGTGACCTTCCAACGGCACCGCCTAAGCGCCCTAAACTACAGCGCTCTGCCCTGCTTTACTCTCCTGCTTTTTCTCCCCTGCGGGGTTATGTTCCTCTGCATCCTCAGCGTCTTCATCCTCACCGTCAAGACCTAGAAGGGCCGTCACCATCGGCAAAGGATTGAACTCGCTCAGCTGACCCGTGCGGTCCACCTTGCGCATCATGAACGCACGCTGCAAACGCCGCTGAGTCCACGGCGAAAGCACCATCATCAGCAGCGCCTCCACCACAAAAATGCCGACCAGAATCCACAGCAGCAGATCCGAAGAACCCGCCTGCTCGCGCAGTTGCTGAGCATCCGCCACCAGACGGTCGAATCCCTCCGAATGCAGGCGCGAGGTATCAAGCCCCGTCAACGCGGACAGGCTCACCGGCGACGCCACATTCAGTAGCACCGACAGCATCAGCAGAAGCACCGCATACAGCCCGTAATGCATGGTGCGCATCCACTTCTTCACGCGCGCAAAACCGTGGTTCAGTTCCGTACCAATATCGGTGAAAGCCTCCGCCTTCTGCGCCTGCTCACCCTCCGGCATCATGTGCGGCACCAGGCGGTGCGCAAGCATCAACGGCACCGGCGAACACGCATCAAAATACTGCATGTGGCTACTCACCGACGGGCCCGGCAGGGTCACAAAAGTAACATCCACACCGGCGGGCTGAGTAATATTCGATCTGCCGATACTGTCACCACGAGCGGAAATCTCGCACCGGTCAGCCACATCAAGATCCTGCAACATCGGCGCGTAGGCGCGCACATACAGGTGGCAGGCGCTACGCACCGACATCATGAGCACCAGAATCAGCGCGCCCCAAAACGCCACGGAAGCGGGCGTTAGCTCAGGGACCGCGCCCTCAACACGCAGCTGAGCCAACAGCAGCATGAACACCGCGTACAGCATGAAAACGCCGTGCACGAAGAGCAGCGGAATCAGCCACTTCACGTAGGCGCGCGTGCCGTACGGGTTGACCAGGCGCACATCCTCCGAGGTGTTTACCGAGGTTTTTGCGGATATATCTGCGGAGGCGCTTTCCCAGGCGCTCTTGCGGCCAATACGCGCCCTACCCTTGAAGGCACCCGGCACGCTCACAACCAGCGGCACCACGCTCAACGCTAGGGGCACCAGCATCGTATAGTGCAGCAGCGAACGGTACGGACCAAACAGCAGGGACGCCTCCACCAGCCAGGAAAACGCCGCGACCGCGCTCACCCACAGCAGCATGGAGCGGTTACGGTAGCCGCCCGCAGCATCCAGGTGCCCCGGAATGTCGTTGCGGTCACTAGCGATAATGCTAATCGGGACCACGCCACTACCCAGGCCGTAGAAGAAACGAATCGGCTTCTTACCCGCCGCCGCACGACGACGCAGAAGCTCATAGCTCAAATAGCCGCCCTGCGAATGGGCAATAATACCCACCGCGTCGCTACGGGAACTCAAATCGTCCAGCTGACGATCCAGACGCGCATAAATACGCTCCAAATCGCGCGAGTCCGGGCTGGTCGCCGTCTGAATCAGCTGAGTCGAAATAGCCTTCATCAGCTCCCACAGTTCGCGGGCACGACGAGCCAAAACCCAGCCCACAATACCCAGGCCGAGCGCCGCCGCCAGACCCGTAAATGCACCCTGTGGAGTGCCCAGGGACGCCACAAAAGCATCGCGGAACGTCATGAGCGCCATAGCCGCCAGCACCAGCCACAGCGCTACGTTCACAAACCGCGCCGTAGAACGCAACAGGTGCCCGGCACGCTCACGCCAGGTCGCGCCGGGGCGCTCATAGTAGAAGCAGAACATCAAAAACAGCGGCAAAACCGACGCCAACCAGGGCAAATGCTCCTTCAACGGGCGGTAATGTCTGGGCCGCCAGAAGCCCTCCTGAAAAAGGAGGCTGCGGCGAGTGACCGTGCGAACCGGGCGCGGCTTCGGCTGAGGCAGGTGCGGAAGCTCAAGGTTCGGCAGCTCGATATTCGGGAAATCGATGTTCGGGAGCTCTACCTTGGGAAGCTCAATTTTCGGCAGCTCAATCTTAGGGAGCTCCACTTTAGGCAGTTCCACCTTGGGTAACTCCACTTTGGGCAACTCAACCTTCGGAAGTTCAATTTTCGGCAGACTGATTCTTGTAGATTCTTTGGGCTCGGAGGCTTCGGCGAGTTCTTCCTGCGCGGGGTTCTCCTCAATCTCCGGGCTTTCCTCAACCGGGTCGGCGGGGTACTCCGTGCGCTCAATCGTCAACGAATACGTCAACTCGCTGTGGTGGCTCAGCGGATTCACCTCAGCGGCAGGCGGGAAGGTATCACCGTCAGGAATCACCTCAACACAAACCCGCCCAGAAGCCTCCGCGGCGGGGTTCTCGTCAGAGAGGGGAGCAGAATCCGTGTTCAGCGCCAACAAAGTCTGCACGCTATGCGCCACCGGCTTGCCAAAATACGCGAGCGTCTCGCCGTGATTCTGGTAGCCGATACCGTGAATCAGCAGCACCGCCGCATCATGGTGCTTACCCTTACGATGCAGGGCACTCTTCGGATGCGCAGAAGCATACTCAGCCAGCCGCCGGTGCTCACCGTCAGGCAGCGCGCTACCCTTCAGCAGATGAGGCACCTTAGACATGCCTCTCACCTCCTCGCCTCTGCGCACACCGCGCCCGCAAACCCGCGTGCCGACGCCCAACCCGGGGCAAAACCGCCCCTCACCAGAACACTACAGCACGACTAGAAAAATTACAGCACGTCCAGGCCGTCACAACGAATCTGAACCGGCCGCTCCCCCACGTTCTTCTTCAACGCCGCAATCGTTGCACGCGTAGCACGCAACTCACGGGTCACCTGCTGGGCAATGCTGTACGAGAAGAACATCAGGGTACGCCAATCGCCCTGAACCGGCGCCTCCTCAGAATCCTCCACAAGAGACTCCGACCAGGCAAAATACCCCTGATCCAGAGGAACCGGACCCACAATACGTAACTGCTCACGCACCCGCTCCGGTAGCGCAGAAGAGCCCAAGAACTCCTCCATGAAAGCGCGAACATCCGTCTCCGCACCGGTCACCGCAGCCGTACGAACCGCCGGAGGCAGACCCGTCTGAGCGCGCTCCTCCAGCTCCTGACGAGCAAACCACGCCGGATCCCAACGCACCAGCGCCTGCTCAACCGGCGACGGCGAAGCAGTCGTCACCACCGTACCCTCAAGAGCCGCCGGACGAACCAGCGACGCCGCATTCAACCAGCGACGCAACGCCGCCTCCGGGGCACGCAAGGAATCAAAACGAAGCATCTTATCGGCATCCAACAACAGCGCCGCCGCGTAGCCACCAAAAGCCACCGGCTCAGCACCCGGAGTCGCCACCACCAACGCAGGCTCAGGACCAACCGACGCCCGCACGTGGTCACCCGCCGAAGAAATCACCGGCACATTCGGGAACGCACGACCCAGCTCCTCAGCAGTACGAGTCGCACCCGCCGCCGAATAACGCCAATGCGTAAAACCGCATTCAGAACAACGCCACTGCTGCGCCAGGTGACCGCACCACGAACACGACGGAACCGACGAACCCGAAGCCATCGACAGGGGCCCGCTACACTCGCCACAACGCGCCGGCATGCGGCAACGCTCACACGAAAACGACGGAATATAACCACTACGCGCCACCTGCACCAACACAGGACCACGCGCCAACGCCCGACGAGCATGCTCAAACGCCAGGTGAGGAATACGCGCCATCGCCGCCAACGGGTCACGCGCCAGCTCAAACTCCGAACCCGTCGAAAAAATACGCGGCGAATAATCACGCACCAGCGCACGCGGCGCACGCACATGAGACGCCCAGCGGGTACGCACCAGACGCGCCGCCTCACTACTCATGCTGAACCCGGCAAACAGCGCCGCAGTATTCTCAGCCGAAGCACGCAGAAGCAACACATCACGGGCATGACAATACGGGGCGCGCCGCTCCACCAGCGAAGAATCGCCGTCATCCCAGCACACCACCAGGCCCAGGTTCGCCACCGGCGCGTACGCTGCCGCGCGGGTACCAATCACCACCGGAACCCGCCCCAAACGCGCCTTCACAAAACCGTGATAGCGAGTATGCGGAGTCGAATCAGAACTCAAACGCACAAACGAGTCGGCGGGCAGACGCTCGGCGAGCGCCGCCTCCAGAAGATCCAGGTTCTTAGCGGTCGGAACCACCGCAATAGCGCCGCGCCCACTTGTTGCGGCCGTCGCGAGTGCGGTCGCCACAACATCCGCCCAGGTGTGCTCCAGGTGGCCGGGAAGAACCGTCATCACGGCGCGGGTTGCGGCACCGGCGGCAACATCCTCAATGAACTCCGCACCGTTCTCGTAATCGGAGAAGACGGAGGCGGCATCCGGCGCGTCCGGGTTCAGCGACGGCGGGTCCAGCACGAAGGGTGCGGGCGCGCCGGGGGTGGCAAGCCAAGCGTACGGGTCGGCATGAGTGGAGGTATCGGAGGCGGCAGAAGGCTCGGGGTCCGCATGCCCGAGAGCCGCGTACTCAGATTCCATATGTTCAGATTCCGGGGCAGAATCGCCCAAATACGCCGACTCGTAACCCGGCAGAAGAGGCGCGTACTTCTTATCCAACGCGGCAATGCGCGGCGGCACCGCCAGACGCAGCACGTTCGCCACCGTGGAAGCGTAACGGTCGGCAAGCGCCTCGGCAAGCGCAAAAATTTCAGGTGCAACAGACGGCACACGCGACAACACCGACTTAATCGGCAGCAGCGAAGTGCGCGTCCAATCGGTCGTGGCGGCGCGCTCCTCAATGTAACCGGTCAGCTCGTGACCGTTGAACAGCACGCGCACGCGGGCGCCGGGCACCGCATCCTCGCTCAGCTCAGCGGGCACGCGGTAATCAAACGTGCGGTCCACCTGCGGCAGGGTGCTATCCACGCGCACACGCGCCACAGGGTTCGGCACGCCGCTCGCCTCCAGCTCAGCGGCAACATTCACCGGCTCCGGGGCAGCCGGAATTAGGGCATCACGAAGAGCAGGAAATCCCTGCAACAGGTCAAGCTGTTGCAGGGATTCCTGCTGGGCACCCAACGGTGCCGAAGAGTTCGATTCAGAACTGCTCTGAGTCACCCGAATCAGCGTGCTCCTCTACCCTGACAGATATTAGGAGGAGGACACTGCCGAACGCAGTGCATCCACGCGGTTCAGGCGCTCCCAGGTGAATTCCGGCTCGGTACGGCCGAAGTGGCCGTGAGCTGCGGTCTTCTTGTAAATCGGGCGGCGCAGATCCAGTTCGTTAATGATTGCCAGCGGGCGCAGGTCGAAGACCTCACGCACAGCCTTCTCAATCTTGATTGGGTCGACCTTCTCGGTGCCAAAGGTTTCAACGTACAGGCCGACCGGCGCTGCCTGGCCGATAGCGTACGCAACCTGAACCTCGGCGCGGTCGGCAAGACCGGCACCCACAATGTTCTTCGCAACCCAACGCATTGCGTACGCTGCGGAACGGTCCACCTTCGACGGGTCCTTACCGGAGAACGCGCCACCACCGTGACGAGCCGAACCGCCGTAGGTGTCCACAATGATCTTGCGGCCGGTCAGGCCCGCGTCACCCACGGGACCACCCTGAACGAAGCGGCCAGCGGGGTTCACAATGAACTTAGCGTTGGAGGAATCCAGATCGACGCTGCCCAGAACCGGTGCAATCACGTGCTTCTCAATGTCTGCACGCAGGTCAGCCAGGTCGTAGCTTGCGGTGTGCTGGCTCGAAACAACCACGGTGTCCACGGAGACGGGGACGTTGTTCGAATCGTAGCCGAGGGTCACCTGGGTCTTGCCGTCGGGGCGCAGCTCGGTCAGCAGGCCGTCCTTACGGACCTTAGTCAGACGCTCAGAGAGGCGGTGCGCCAGCCAAATCGGGGCGGGCATCAGCACGTTCGTCTCGTTGGATGCGTAACCGAACATGATGCCCTGGTCGCCCGCACCCTGGCGGTCGTACTCGTCAGCAGCGATGCCCTGACGAACCTCGAGGGACTCGTACACGCCGGCGTTAATGTCCGGGGACTGCTCGCCAATGGAGACGGACACGCCGCAGAACTCACCGTCGAAGCCGCGGGTAGAGGAATCGTAGCCGATACCCAGAATGGTCTCGCGCACGATGGAGGGGATTTCGACGTAGCTGGAGGTGGTCACCTCACCGGCAACATGCACCTGACCGGTGGTCACCATGGTCTCCACAGCAACGTTCGCTGCGGGATCCTGGGCGATGATGCCGTCAAGGATGGCGTCAGAAATCTGGTCACAAATCTTATCGGGGTGGCCTTCAGTCACCGACTCGCTGGTGAACAGGCGCAGATGGTTATTACTCACGGTTTCCACTCTACTGGTTGAGGGCGCGCGAACATAGCGCGCTCGTAATGATGACGGTTTCCTTCAATTATGACACGTTTGTTAAGCGCTATTACGAGGCGGGACGCTGCGTTCATACCCCGGGCGGGCTTTCACCCGGCACCACCGGATGCATAGATCAGCACTGCTTAGGTCAGCGCCGCCAGAATCTTCTGAGCCAACGCCGGACCAATACCCGGCACCGCCGTCAGCTCCTCGGCACTCGCCTGCTTAATCTGAGCCACCGACCCGAAGTGCTTAATCAGCGCGGCGCGCTTCACCTCACCCAGACCGGGCACCTCGTCCAGGGCAGAGGCGACCATCGCCTTACCGCGCTTAGACCGATGAAAAGTAATGGCGAAACGGTGCGCTTCATCGCGGATGCGCTGCACCAGGTACAGCGCCTGCGAGGTGCGCGGCAGCACGACCGGGTAGTCGTCGTCCGGTAGCCACAGTTCCTCCAGGCGCTTAGCGATGCCGGCAACGTACACATCCGTAATGCCCAGGTCGCTCAGCGCGGCGGAGGCGGCAGCCACCTGAGGCGGGCCACCGTCCACGAGCACGAGGTTCGGCGGGTAGGCGAACTTAGCAGGCTCGGGCGTGGAGGCGTCAATCTCGCCGGAGTGCACGGGCGCGGCTTCGCGTTCCGCCTGCTGCGCCAGGTGCCTCTTGAAGCGGCGGGTAATGACGTCGTACATGCTGGCGGTATCGTCGCGCGCTGCGTCACCGGTAATGCTGTAGGTGCGGTAGGCGTTCTTCGCGGGCATGCCGTCCTCAAAGACGACCATGGACGCGACCACGTTTGTGCCCTGCACATGCGAAATATCGTAACATTCGATGCGCAGTAGCGGGTCGGGCAGTTCTAGCGCCTCCTGCAGCTCCACGAGGGAGGCGCTGCGGGTGGTCAAATCACCGGCACGGCGGCTCTTGTGCAGGGTCAGCGATTGGCGCGCATTCTCGGCAACCGTCTTCATGAGTTCTGCCTTGTCGCCGCGCTGCGGGACGCTAATTTCCACGGGACCACCGCGCACCTCCACCAGCCAGGACGCCAGCTGTTCCTTATTCTCGGGCTCCACCGGCACCAGCACGGAGCGCGGAATATCGTAGCTGTTCAGGCTCTTCTCGGCGTCCTTCTGGGAGGCGAGGCTCGCCGCAATATCGCTGTACACCTGCGCGATCAGCTGCTCAATGAGCTGCGCGTCGGTGCTGTCGTTGACCTTCTCCACGATCCAGCCGCGCTGGCCGCGGATCCTGCCGCCGCGCACGAAGAACACCTGCACGGACGCCTCCAGGTCATCCTCAGCGTAGGCGAACAGGTCGGCATCCACGGTCGCCCCGAGCACCACGGCGTTACGCTCAAACGCCTTAGTCAGCGCGGCAATATCGTCGCGAAGAATCGCGGCGCGCTCAAAATCCATATCAGCTGCGGCGGCCTTCATTTCCGCGGTCAACTGGGCGATATGCTTCTCAGCACCACCCGCCATAAACCGGGTCAGCCCGCGCGCCAACTCGCGATGCTCCTCGGGGCTAATCTTGCCCACGCACGGCGCCGCGCACTTATCGATATAGCCGAGCAGGCACGGGCGACCGCTATTCTTCGCGCGGTTAAACACACCATTCGTGCAGGTGCGCACCGGGAACACGCGCAACAGCGCATCCAGGGTTTCACGAATCGCCCACGCCTGCGAATAGGGGCCAAAATAGCGCACGCCCTTACGGCGCTCGCCGCGAGTCACCATAGCGCGCGGGTACACATCATTGACCGTAATCGCCAGGTACGGGTACGACTTATCGTCACGGAAGGCAATATTGAACCGCGGCGAAAACTCCTTAATCCAGGTGTATTCGAGCTGCAGCGATTCCATCTCGCTCGCCACCACGGTCCACTCCACGCTCGCCGCCGTATGCACCATCGCGTAAGTCTTCGGGCTCAGCGTCTGCGGGGACGCAAAATAGCTGTTGAGGCGGTTGCGCAGATTCTTTGCCTTGCCCACGTAGATGACGCGGCCATCGGCATCACGAAAACGGTAAACGCCCGGGTCGGTGGGGATTTCGCCGGGGGCGGGGCGGTAGCTGGAAGGCTCTGCCATGGGTACTTTCTCCTCGCTCTGCTGGGCTTTACGACGGTTCTTTGTAGCGGTTCTCGCGGCGATTCCCTGCGGTGGGGGTGGGGGTCCCTCCGCGGGCTGCCGAGGTTATCTCGGGCTCGCGCATACGACAAACCGCGCATCCTACACCCATCTCCCCCAAAGTGCGGGGTGGGTGCGTGAATGCGCGGTTTAAGTCTACGCGGTACAGGCGGCGCGCGCCCTAGCCTGCGTCACGTGCGGCTGAGGGCGAAACGTTGTATTCGTGCTTTCGCGCCTGACCGGACAGCTGAGCAATCTCGTCCATAATCGTGTCCGTGGTGACGCGGCGCTGCTTGCCGGTCATCTTCTCGCCGGTCTTCTCAAAGTAGAGCGGCTTACCCACACGAATCGTGAAGCGGCGCGGGTAAATCATGTTCGAACCGGGCTTCTGCAGGCGGTCGGTACCGATCAGACCGACCGGAACCACGGGCGCGCCGGTCATGTGCGCCAGCCACGCCACACCAATCTTGCCGCGGTACAGGTAGCCGTCGCGGGAGCGGGTGCCCTCGGGGTAAATGCCGAAGACTTTACCCTCCTGCAGCTTCTCCAGGGCAATGTCGAGCGCCTTGAGCGATTCGGAACGGTCGGAGCGGTTCACGGGAATAATGTCCACGGCTTCGAAGAATGCCTTCATCATCTTGCCGCGCGGGCCGGGGGTGTTCACGTACTCGGCCTTGGCGAGGAACGCCACGCGGCGCGGCATCATGGCGGAAATAATGATGGAGTCCAAGAAGGACAGGTGGTTGGAGGCGACAATCACCGGACCGGTGGCGGGAAAGTTTTCGAGTCCTGTCACGCGGGCGCGGAAGACGGTGCGTAGGATTCCGGTGACTGCTTTCTGGGTGGATTTGTAGAGAAGCACGTGAACTCTCCTGAGGTGCCGATAGATAGGTGCCGATAGATTGCGGGCTGTGGCGGCGGTCCGCCGTGGGTGCGGGGTGAGTGACCCCTTCGGACGGTGTGCCATTCGGGTGCACAGAATCTGTACTGAAAAAAATTTGTACTGTGTTTAGTAGTACCGGGTTTTATTATTCCACACCCGGGTGTAGGAACGTGAGGGGCGCCGCGCTCCCCTTCCACATGCTGGGATGCGCCTGCCTGCATCCCTTCCGCGCCGGAACACCCTGGAATACCCTGGAACACCGAAACCTTCGCCTCCCCCGTTACAGGCGGTGAGGCAGCGCAGGGCGGCAGCGCGAAAGCTAAGGGTTCAACCTCAACGTAATATTTCAGGTTTTCCGCCGTGTGATTGCAGATTTTCCAGAAAAGTAGCCGCGTCACATTGTGACGCTACGTCAGCAAAGTTTCGTAAATGCGTATTTAATATGCAAGAATAAAAGGCAGGGTGGGCTGTCGCACCTCCCTCAAGGACGATTCACCCCGAACATAGTGAGCCGCCCCTCCAGCGGATGTGCGTCGGAGCCACTCCACATACAAATTCCACGCACACTGGAGACATACACTATGGCTACAAAACCCGTCTCGCGTGCGCAGGCAGCAAAGATTGCCCGCCGCTCAGACACGGTCGGTGCCTATGCCGGAAAAGGCTGGGTACAGGCTGTTGCGTTTGTGATGCTCCTGGGCTTCACCATCATGGCAGTCCTTGCAATGCGCACCTACGCACTCTCCATGCCGCTCCCCGACAAAATTGTCGGCAATGACGGCAAAGTCATCGCGACCCAAGAACAAATTCTGCACGGTCAGGAACTGTTCCAGGGACGCGGCCTGCAGCAGTACGGATCCGTGCTCGGCCACGGCGCCTACCTCGGCCCCGACTACACTGCAGAATACCTGCGCCTGACCACCGATGCCGCCGTCAAGGAGTACCGTGAGCAGGGCAAGCAGGACCCCCGCGAACTCGTCAAGAACGAGTGGCGCAAGGAGAACAAGTACGACGAGCACACCAAGACCATCACCTGGTCCGCTGGTGAAACCAAGGGCTACCAGCTCATGCTCAAGCACTACCGCGACACCCTGATGAAGGGTGACACCTCGCAGGGCCTGTTCCCCGACGCCATTAAGAACGACGAAGAACTGCACGACCTCGTCGCATTCTTCGGCTGGACCGCATGGGCATCGGCGGCTGACCGCCCCGACCAGCCCTACTCCTACACCAACAACTGGCCCTCCGAACCCAACGTGGACAACAAGCCCACCGCAGACCTCATGGTCTGGTCGGCACTCTCCCTGATTGCCCTCATCGGTGGTACCGGTCTGATGTTCGCCATCTACGGCCGCTGGTCCCGCGCTATCGGCTGGCACGCGGAAGAGGCACCCGTCCTCGACTTCCGTCAGCCCGACGAAGTTCGCCTGACCCCCTCGCAGAAGGCAGCCTGCCTGCTCTTCGCAACGATCCTGGTGCTGTTCCTCCTGCAGGCTCTGGTGGGTGCCCTCACCGAGCACTACCGTGAAGAACTCACCGGCTTCTTCGGTATCGATATGGGCCAACTGTTGCCCTACACGGTATCTCGAACCTGGCACCTTCAGCTCTCCCTCTTCTGGACCGCAGGCGCGTTCCTGGCGGGCGGTATCTTCATCGCCCCGCTGATCACCCGCCGCGAACCCAAGAAGCAGGGTCTGCTCACCTACGTTCTCATCGGCGCTGTGGTCTTCGTGGTCCTCGGCTCGCTGCTGAACGAATGGTTCTCTCAGAAGGGCCTCATCCCCAAGGAACTCACCGGCTTCTTCTCGCAGCAGTGGGAGTTCCTGGACCTGCCGCGATTCTTCCAGATCCTGCTCACCGCGGGTATGTTCATCTGGATCGTCATCGTCTGGCGTACCCTCTCCTCCCGCCTGAAGGGCTCGAAGAAGACCTCCCTGCCGTGGCTGTTCCTCTTCTCCGGCCTCGCCATCCCCATGTTCTACGCGGTCGGCCTGCTCGCAGGTCAGCGTACTCACGTGACCGTCGCCGAGTTCTGGCGATTCTGGGTGGTTCACCTCTGGGTGGAGGACTTCCTCGAACTGTTCACCACCGTTATGGTGGCGTACATCTTCGTGCTGCTCGGCGTGGTCCGCGAGCGCATCGCGATCTCCATCATTATGATGGACGCCGTGCTCTACTCCGTCGGTGGCGTGATCGGTACCCTGCACCACACCTACTTCGTCGGTACCCCCTCCGAGCAGATGGCATTCGGTGCGTTCTTCTCCGCCGCCGAGGTTATCCCGCTGACCTTCCTGACCGTTGAGGCATGGGGCTTTATGCAGCTGGGTGCACGCCAGTACTCCAACCGCACCAAGCCTTTCCCGCACCGCTGGGCTGTCATGTTCCTGATTGCCGTGGGCTTCTGGAACTTCCTGGGTGCAGGCGTATTCGGCTTCCTGATTAACCTGCCGATCGTGTCCTACTTCGAAATCGGTACCGCGCTGACCGCAAACCACGCACACGCCTCCATGATGGGTGTGTACGGTATGCTCGCCATCGCGTTCGCGGTCTTCGGTCTGCGCTACCTGATTCCCGAGGAGAAGTGGCCGGAGAAGGGTCTGAAGTTCTCCTTCTGGACCCTGAATATCGGTCTGCTGTGGATGTCCTTCATCTCGCTGCTGCCGCTGGGTATCGCTCAGCTGTACAAGTCCGTGGGTGAGGGCTACTACGAAGCCCGCTCCTTCGCATTCATTCATGATGGCGCCTCCGCCGTGATGGGTTGGATGCGTATGCCCGGTGACGTCATCTTCCTGGTCGGCATCATCCCGCTGATCAAGCTGGCTCTGCTGGCTCTCCAGGCCATCTTCTCGAAGAAGGGCAAGGAGACCGTCCTTGAGCTGCCCGAGCCGCCGCTGTACGAGGTGGTTGAGGACGCTCGCATCGCAGAGTTCGCCGGCGCGAAGGCTGCCGAGGAGCTGCCCGAGCAGACCAGCCCCTACCGTAGCGATCGTCGAGGCTAACCATGCCTGAGCAGATTGCTGGAGTTTCTTTCCTCGTGTGGCTGGCCTGCGTGTACGCGCTCGGCCTGGTCGCCGTGGGTTGGGGCTTCGATATTCTCGCCAAGCGCACCAGCCAGCGCATGGTGGCGGCGCGAACCTTCGGGTTCACCTACCACGAAGAGAGCGACGCATGGCTCTGCCCCGAAGACCAGTGGCTGTGGGCTACTGCCTTCGACTCAGATAACCGAGTGATGCGTTACCGCGCCAAGCCCAGCGTGTGCAACACCTGCCCCATCAAGGACAGCTGCACCGTCTCGGCGAACGGCCGCGAGCTGACCCGCGAGGTGGACGAATGGCCCTACTCCGAGTCGGGTCGTTTCCACCGCGGGCTGGCGGTTGCCGTATCTTTGCTGGGTGTGGTCACCCTGATTGGTGCCGCCATCGTCTGGCACTCCCCGCTGGAGCTTCTGGTGGAGGGTGCCGCCGCGGTGGTCTGCCTGTCGCTGACCTACCCGCTGGCTGTGAAGCTCATGCGTTCCCCCGCGAACTTCGAGAACGATCCGAAGCATATTCACGCTTCCACCGCTGATGAGTCGGTGAACGTGAAGATGGATCGTTTCGCGGCGAAGTGGGGTGGCGTTTCGAATGAGCGTAAGCGCCGTACCGATCAGGCACGCAAGCAGATGATTGCGGATGCAACCCTGCCGGTTCGTACCTCCGTCCTCGACCCGGACCGCCCCGCATGGAGCGGTACCGGCACCTCGGTTAAGCGACTGCACAAGACCACGAACGAGGTCTTGCAGGAGCAGAACCTGGCTGAGGTTGAGGCCGCGGAGGAAATGGCGAAAAAATAGCGCTGCATAGGTTTTTCCGTTCCGGCGGCTGACCGGCTGGCTGGTCCCGTCTGTTAGCTTCGGTTGGCTACCCCGCATGGATTTCTCTTTTGAGTTTTCCATGCGGGGTACCGCCGGGGCGCCGACCCGCCGCGACGTACGCCGGGACGGAAAATTCCCCTCCTAAACTCCCACACACAGCCCGGTACCGGGCACCCCCTACTACACACCCCTACTACCTGCACCGTATGAGGCGCGGGCAGGTGGGCACACATACCGTCCTCCCCCAATACTTGTGAAGGAAAACCATGGATCCCGTCACTTTGGCAACTATCCTCATCCCAGTTGCCGTTATTGTTCTTTTTATTCTGATTCGTATGTTCCGCGTCATCCCCGAATACGAGCGTGGCATCTCCTTCCGCTTCGGCCACCTGCGTTCGGAGCTGAAGCCCGGCCTGAACGTCGTCTTCCCCCTCGTTGACTCCTTGCAGCGCGTTGATATGCGTGTTATTACCCTGACCATTCCCCCGCAGGAAGTCATCACCAAGGACAACGTTCCCGCCCGCGTGAACGCCGTGGTGCTCTTCCGCGTGACCAACGCCAAGAACGCCGTGCTTGAGGTTGAGAACTACCCGATTGCTACCAGCCAGATTGCGCAGACCACCCTGCGTTCCCTGCTCGGTCGCGTTGACCTGGACACCCTGCTCGCGCACCGCGAGGACCTGAACGAGGATCTGCGTTCCATCATCGGTTCGCGCACCGAGCCGTGGGGTATTCAGGTGGAGCTCGTCGAAATTAAGGATGTTGAGATTCCCGAGGCTATGCAGCGCGCCATGGCTCGCGAGGCTGAGGCTGAGCGTGAGCGCCGCGCAAAGATCATTTCGGCACGCGGTGAGCTGGAGGCTTCGAGCGAGCTGAAGGAAGCATCCGACATTCTGAGCCAGTCCCCCGCCTCCCTGCAGCTGCGTTACCTGCAGACCCTGCTGGAGCTGGGCGCCGACCAGAACTCGACCGTGGTCTTCCCGTTGCCCATGGACGTAATTGGCCCCCTCGTAGGTGCCCTCAAGGGCGAAAGCAAGTAGGCTACTGCCCCGCCTGATGCACTAGTCTGAAGTACTAGCCGCGGCGGCTAATCCGCAGCGGTGAGAAATAGAAATATCCCGTGCAGATGAGAGCATCTGCACGGGATATTTCTATGCGGGATTCATACGCGAAACGCTTTCAAAAGGAAGGCGTTTGGCCCGCCGCGGGGGTTGGATGAGGTGGTTGCGACGGGCCAAACTTTCCTAGGTCGGCTACACACCGTAGAGGTGCGGGCGCGGCAGGTACATCAGCCAGTTGGGTGAGGGCCGGAATCCTACCGCAAACGGTTTTCACCGACGCCTTAAGCATAACCGGCACACACCCCGAACCGGCGGGAGTCTGAGTGAAGCATCAATCACCCATCTCACACCATGCCGGGGCGGTATTCAGCCCAGAATCGGCACCTAAAGCACCGGTACCTCAAGCACCGGCGAGCTGGCTACAACGCAACCCCTAACGCAACGCCCGGCAAACTAACGCAATGCCCAGTGCTAACGTAGCGCCCGGTGAGCCTGATCAAAGAACTCACGCTCATACACGCACGCCGACAGGTACGCCCGCGCCGCACGCACACGCTGAGCCGGTGAAGCCGCCTCAAACGCACGCTCCACCTCCGCGAGGCTACGCGCCACATCCGCGGCAAACTCTTCGCCACCGTACATGCTCAACCACTCCGCATACGGGTGGTCCGCGTGATTCTGCGAGGAAAGCACAGCGCCCACCTCTTCGTACAGCCAGTAGCAGGGCAAGATCGCGGCGGCACCGACCACGTAGTCATCACCGGCGGCGGAGGCACGCAGGAAATTTGTGTACCCCATCGTAATCGGTGAGGGTCCACCCAGACGCGCACGGTTCGCCAGCCAGCCCTCGTGCAGCTGCGATTCGGCGGCAATCGCCTCATGCGCACCGGCGGCCCAGTGCACCTGCGCCTCAGCGGCATCAGCACGTGCCGAGAGAGTCGCGAGCGCACGCGAATAGTCGCGCAGGTAAAGGGCGTCCTGGTCCAGGTAGAAGGCGAACAGGTCCTCGTCGAGGGTTCCGTCACCGAGGGCACGCACGAAGGGCAGGTCCAGGATCTGGTGCCAGGTTTCGCCACCGGCTGCCCAGAGGGCGGCGGTCCAGGGACCGGCGGGCTTTACGACGGCTTCACCGGCGGGCACGGGGCTGACCGGTAGCAGGCGCTCTGGGCTGGTGCCGTCCAGAGTATTGCCCTCAGAGTCGGTGGTGGCGAGCAGGTGATGCCACGGGTACGCGGAGGCGGCAGCCTCCAGACGGCGGGCACGGGCGGCGTGGTCCACCGGGCCGTGACCCTCACCGGAGCCGACCTGCAACCCGGCACCTGCGGCGATGGATTCGTGGAGCCAGCGGGTGCTCCACTGCAGGGCGCGGTGGGTGTCTTCGCTGGTCAGAACGCTCTGCTCTGCGGTGTACTCTGCGGCTTCAGTGTGTTCTGCGGCTTCAGTGTGCTGCAGCAGCTCCACGCCCAGGCGGGTTGCCAGCGAGGAAGACAGGGAGCATCCGGTGCCGTGCGTATTGCGGCTGTCCAGGCGCGGGGTGCGCACGTGCGCGCAGGTGCCGTCCGGGAAGACCGCGGTGTTACCGGCGTCCTGACCGCACAGGTGGCCGCCCTTCACAATCACGGTGGTTCCGGTCGCCGCCGCAAGGTTCGCCGCCTGCTCGTGTGCCTCATCGAAAGTCTGGGCGGGCTCCTTCTGGCAGAGTACGGCGAGCTCCGGAATGTTCGGGGTAATCACATTCACGAGCGGCACGAGGTCGCGCAACGCCTGCTCCGCTTCCGCCTGCAGCAGGCGGTCACCGCTGGAAGCAATCATGACCGGGTCGAGCACGACCACGGGCACGGGATGCTCACTCAGCCAGGTACGAACCGTGCGGATCGTGTCTGCGTCGCCGAGCATGCCGATTTTCACGGCGTCAACCGTGACGTCATCAAAAACGGCGGCAAGCTGCGCGGTCAAAAATTCCAGGGGCGGGGTGAACACTTCACGAACCCCGCACGTGTTCTGGGCGACCAGTGAGGTGGTCACGCACATGCCGTAACCGCCGGATGCGGTAATGGACTTGAGGTCCGCCTGAATACCCGCACCGCCGGAGGGGTCGGTTCCCGCAATGGACAGAACCCTCGGCACCCTAGAGGTCCCAGGTGCCCCGGGAATTCCGGAGGCGCTCGCGCCGGGTACAGGGTTGGAGAGGGTTGAGGGGGTGGTGGGTGCGCACGCGGGCGCGGTAGGCTGCTCTGCCATGATCGATAATCCCTTCGCTAGTTCGAACTAGAGCAGGTTCAATGGGTGATTCTCTCAGCCTTGAGTGTTCAGACGCCGTTTCGTGCGCCCGCTGTGCCGTATGCCCCGTATACCCTTCATTGGGCGGGGTTGGGTGCGTGTTGGGCGGGTGAGCGGGTCGCGGGCCTCTCAAGGCACCCCATATCGCTCTGCCAGGTTATCACAACGATTCTCAGTAACTGAAAGTTTCGCGGGTGGCAAGTAAATCTCTCCGAAATTTTCGTTTGAGCATTGCGTTGCTGCACCCCCACTCCGGCTCAGGTTTTTCAGCGCAGGTTTCAGCGCACACCCCACCCAGAACTCGCCCATTAAAAGTCCGTTAAAAGGCAATGCCCGGCACCGCTTTAGACGGTGCCGGGCACTATCAGCCGGGCACTATCAGCCGGGCATATCGCCGGACATATCAACCGGGCTTAGGTCAGGGCGAAAATCTCTGCCGGTGAACCCTCCGCAATGATCCTGCCCTCGTGCAGCAGGACCGCGCGGTCAGCCAGCGAGGCGATACGAGCATCGTGCGAGATAATCAGCACCGCACGGTTCGCCAGCACGGCACGCAGAGACTCGGTGGCGTCCGCGAGTTCCAGCTGGGTGGTGGACTCGTCCAGAATCACGGCGTGCGGGTCGGCAAGCACGATACGTGCCAGTGCCAACTGCTGAATCTGGTCGCGGGTCAGAGGCGAATCCGCGCCGCTGACGACGGTGTCCATGCCCTGCGGCAGGTCGCGCCACCAGCGGGCACCGACAGCGTCCAGTGCCTCGCCCATCTGCTCGACGGTTGCATCCGGCACGACCACCGTAAAGTTATCGGCGAGAGTACCGAAGAAGACGTGCGCTTCCTGGGTGCAGACCAGCAGGCGCGGGCGGCCGTCAGCGGCGGCATCGGTCGGGAAGTCGCCGTGACCCACCGGGCGACCCATCACGCTGATGGTGCCGTCCAGGGCGGTCAGCGAACCACCAATCAGGCGAGCCAGGGTGGTCTTACCCGAGCCGGAGCGGCCCACCAGGGCGAGCGCTTCACCGCGACGAATCTTCAGGGTGATGTCTTCCAGAACGAGGGCGTCGGGCGAGTAGCCGTACGAAACCTGGGAGCAGTCAATGGCGTACTCCGGGTTCTTCACGGCTTCATCAGACACGGCGGCGAAGGCTTCGGCACGGTGCTTCGCACGCGCCTCACGCTGCTTCTTCGCCAGGGACACCACGCCGAACACGCGGCCCATGTTCACGAGCATGATGCGCAGGTTACTGACGTGGTGATTCAGCATGTCGGTGAGGACTCGCAGGCTGAACACCATGACCGAGGCGGTCGCCACGGCGCCCCAGCTTGCCCAGCCGAGAGCCACGCAGGCGGTGCCCCAGAGCATGCACAGAATCGTGGGCATCCAGGAGTTGATAGCGTCCACGGTGAAGTACAGCTGGCGGATGCGCACCATGCCCAGCTGTGCGGCGAACTGGCGCTTGTTCTCACCGGCGAAGGCGTCTTCGCGGGCGGCGTGAACGCCCAGCTCACGGATCGTGGAGGTGCCGCGAATGTTCTCAGTCAGCACGCTGTTGAGGTCACTCACGCGCTCCTGGGCGGTCTGGTTGCGTGCCGCCATGAGCGGCAGCATCTTCGACATGATGAGGGCAAGACCGGCAATCATGGGCAGCATAATCAGACCCATTGCCGGGCTCACAAACGCCAGGGAGATTGTGGAAATCAGGAAGTACAGCAGCACGTAAATTGCGCCAAGCAGGTCCTCGCTGACGGACTTGGCAGCCGAGGAGAGGTCGTCGGTCACGCGGGTCAGCAGGTCGCCACTACCGGCTTCTTCCACGGTGCGTGCGTCCAGGTCGAGGGTGCCGTCGAGGGTGTCCTGGTTGGCGTCACGGGTGACGAGCGCACCCAATCGCGCCGCACTGTACGAGGAGACCATGAGGGTTATCGCCTGCACGATGAACGCCGCCAGGATAATCAGAATCGGCTGCCACGGGTAGCTGGAGAACTTGCCCGCCACCACGTCGTCCACGGTGGCACCAATCTGCAGGGGCACTACCGCACCCATGAGGGTGCTGACCATGTAGATGACGAAGGTGTAGAGGGCTCGCCCCTTATGCGCTGCGAGGTAGTTCCACATGCGGCGTGCCACGTAGGCGGGGCTTTCGATGGGGAGCTGCTTTGCCATGCTAGTTCACCTCCTGATTCTGAGCAGTTTCGGTCTGAGCAGTTTCAGACTGAGTGGTTTCCGGGTAGCCGTCGCGTTCCATGCGACGGGTCGTCTCCGCGGTTGTGGAGACAACGTAGACCTGCTCCAGATCCTGCAGCAGGCCGGGGTAGCCGACGGGCAGGCGGTCGCTACCGATCTGGGTTTCCATCGCATCGTAGATGTAGCGCTGGCTGGGTTCGTCCACGGAGTTCAGCGGCTCGGTCAGAATCAGCACCTGCGCATCCTGTGCGAGTGCGCGGGCGAGTGCCAGACGCTGACGCTGACCACCGGAGAGGTTCGCGCCTTCACTGGTAATGCGGGCGGCGAAGTAGTCTTCGGGGTTGCGTCCGCCCAGTCGGTAGGCGATTTCGCGGGAGTCGGTAATCTTCAGCAGCTCTTGGTCCTTTGCCTGTGCCAGCTCCTCGTCGGGGTTCGGCACGGTGCCCAGGCGCAGATGCTCCTGCAGGGTTCCCGCGAAAATCATGGGGTTCGGTTCGCTCAGTAGCACGCGGCGGCCGGAGGCATCCTTGAGGTCCTCTCCCCCACGTCGCAGGGTGCGGGCGAGTGCCTCGGCGTAGTCCTGCGCGGTGAGGTTGTAGTCGCGCGGGTTGACGTACACGATGCGCGGGTTGCTGGCACCGGCGGGGGCGACGGGTACGGGCACCTCAAGGGTGCTCGCCTCAACTGCCTGTTCGGCGCGTGCCAGCTGCGCCATTTCTTCGTCGGTGCGCGGGCTCTTCAGCACGCCCTGGCGTACGCCCGCGTGACCTTCGAGTCGGGCGACCTTGGCGAGCGCAATCTTGGCGTATCGCCATGAGGTGAGGAAGTTCTGAGTAATCCAGATGGGGCCACCCATCATCGCGATAATGGAGGCGACGGTCACCAGGGACGCGGCGGGCGTGTCGGATACCCAGCGGCCGTTTTCGACGTGGCCGGTGAGGGCGAAGCCGAGGCCGAGCAGGGTCACGACACCGCCGAGCAGCGCACGGATGAGGTACATCCAGCGGTGCGTCTTTTCGTAGCGCATGTAGCTGTCGAAAACTTCGTCGGTGGCTCGGTGGTAGCGTTCACGCATCTGTTTTTCCGCGCCGAGGCCGGCGATGGTGCGCAGACCGGTGGCGATGTCGGAGGCGCGTGAGGAGGCTTCACCGTCCTTTTCGCGGTATTCGCCAATCTTCGATTCGAGGAAGGACGAGTACCAGGCAATCACGCCGACCACGATGAGCGTGCCGACGAGGGTCACAACCGCGGTGACGGGGTTAATCAGCCAGAGCTGCACGGCACCGAGAATCGCGATGATCATGGCGTCAACGAATAGCGGCAGTGAGAAGTAGACGTCCGTGATGCGGCGTACGTCTTTGTTCATGACAGTGACCGCTTCGCCGGAGTCTACGCCGGCGCGGGTTTTACCCATGAGTCGGTTGATGTAGATGCGCCAGTCGCGGCCGAGTTCCGCGCTGAGGGTCATGGAGGTACCCCAGCCGAAGAACTCGTTAATCACGATGAAGGTGATAGCGACGACGACGACCCAGAACATGGGCCAGGCGTCGGGGGCCTTACCGGCGATGTGCTGGTTGATGAATTGACCCACCATGACGGGGATCAGGATTGCGCCGATGCCTGCGGTGGTTTCTCCGAGGATGGGGATTACCCAGCGGTGCCAGGGGTATTTGTGTCCGGGCGCGGTGACTCGCAGGGCGAGGCGCTTTTTGAGGGCTTCTTCTTCAGCCTTGCGCAGTTCGCTGCCGGTTATTTCCGGTGCAGCTTTTTTCTGCGCGGCTTTTTCCTGCGTGGTTTTGTTATGCATGGATTCTTCATGCGTAGCTTCTTCACGCGCAGCGTTTTCTTGTGCCTTGTCAGCGTTGTATTCAGTCATTCAACGTCTCTCCTTTCTCTTACCCTATTCCTTTATCAATGTGGCACGCAACACTATGAGTGCATTAGTGGGGCGTGTCGTTATTTTGTGCAACGTATCTGGGGCGTGTATCAACCGCGCAATATAAGCCGGCATCAATCGGCGGACTTGAACCTACGCGGTCATTTATGCGGCATAGCGCCCTGCGGCATAGAACCCTACGGGGGTGTAGCCCTACAGCCTAGCGCCCTACGGCATGGAGCCCTGTGCCTTCGACCTTCTGAACGCAGACTTTCTGAGTGCTGGGTTGTGCATCGCTGCACCTAACCTGCACCTAAAGCGCTTTGTTCTACCCTACCTGAACTTTGTGGTTTCCCGCATTAGAGCACGCGCCATCGCGCCCATGCCGAGTTGTTCCCTCGTAACGATAACGCCCCCGCGCCCGCCCTATTCCCGATAGACTGGAATTCTCATGAGTATTTTGAATTTTCTTTCTCCCTCGCTGGGCGAGAACCCCGGCGACTACAATCGACGCGATTTCAAGGGCAACCCCCTCACCGCCGAAGAAATCTATGAGGCGTTCACCGAGTGGATTTCGACCCGCGGCATGACCCTGTACCCCGCGCAGGACGAGGCTGTTCTGAGTATTGCCGCCGGGCATAACGTGGTGTTGGCAACCCCGACCGGTTCGGGTAAGTCCACTGTGGCTGTTGCCGCGCATTTTACGGGCCTGGCGACCGGTCAGCGTTCCTACTACACCGCCCCCATTAAGGCGCTGGTATCTGAGAAGTTCTTTGACCTGATCAATATTTTTGGTGCCGAGAACGTGGGCATGATTACCGGCGACTCCGCCATTAATACGGAGGCGCCCATTATCTGTTGCACCGCGGAGATTCTCGCCAATATTGCCCTGCGCGAGGGTAAGGATGCGGACCTCTGCCAGGTCATTATGGACGAGTTCCATTTCTACTCTGACCCGCAGCGCGGCTGGGCGTGGCAGCTTCCCCTGCTGGAGCTTCCGCAGGCGCAGTTCCTGCTGATGAGCGCGACCCTGGGCGATACGACTCGCTTCCAGGAGGAGATGACGGCGCTGACCGGTCGTGAGAGTGACCTGGTGGCGCATTCTGAGCGTCCTATTCCGCTGCATTTCTACTACTCCACCACCCCGGTTCAGGAGACGGTGCAGGAGCTCGTGCAGACCAAGCAGACTCCGGTCTACATTGTGCATTTCTCGCAGAAGGCGGCGCTGGAGCAGGCGAATGCGCTGCTGTCGGTGGCTATTGCTTCGAAGGAAGATAAGGAACGCATCGCGGAGCTGATTGCGAAGTTCCGTTTCGGTCCGGGTTTCGGTAAGGCACTGAATAAGCTGGTGCGTGCCGGTATCGGTATTCACCACGCGGGCATGCTGCCCAAGTACCGCCGCCTCGTGGAGCAGCTGGCTCAGGAGGGTCTGCTCAAGGTGATTTGCGGTACCGACACCCTGGGTGTGGGTATTAACGTGCCGATCCGTACCGTGCTGATTACGGCGCTGTCGAAGTTTGATGGTGCCCGCAGCCGCCGTCTGCGTGCCCGTGAGTTCCACCAGATCGCTGGACGCGCAGGCCGCGCCGGTTTTGATACCGCCGGCACCGTGGTGGTCCAGGCACCCGAGCACGATATTGAGAACGCTCGCCTGCTGGCGAAGGCTCAGGCGAAGTTCGGTGATGATACCAAGCGCATTAACCAGTCGCTGTCCTCCAAGCGTAAGAAGGCACCGGAAGGCTTCGTTGGCTGGTCCGAGAAGACCTTCGACCAGCTGGTAGAAGCCGCCCCGGAGCCGCTGACCTCCTCCTTCGACATCACCCACTCGATGCTGCTGAACCTGATGCACCGCCCGGAGAACCCGGTCATTGCCGCGTACCGCATCATTCAGAACAACCACGAGAGCCCGGCGCGCCGCCGCGAGCTGCTGCGCAAGGCAATCGGCATCTACAAGGAGCTGCTGACCGGCGGCGTGATTGAGCGAACCAACACCCCGGACGAGCACGGCTCCTACCTGCGCCTGACCGAGGACCTGCAGGATAACTTTGCCCTGAACCAGCCGCTGTCCGCTTTTGCGGTCGCCGCGTTGGAGCTGCTGGACCCCGAATCCCCCAGCTACGCGCTGGACGCGCTCTCCCTCATTGAGGCAACCCTGGAATCGCCGAACCAGGTGCTGTACGCACAGGAACGCAAGGCAAAGAACGAGCTGTCGGCACAGCTCAAGGCGGACGGTGTGGACTACACCGAACGCATGAACGAGCTGGACAAGGTCACCTACCCGCAGCCCCTGGCGGAGCTCATTGATCAGGCGTACACGACCTACAAGCAGTCCGCACCGTGGGTTGCACGTTTTGAGCCGCGCCCCAAGTCGATTGTGCGTGACATGTACGAACGCGCAATGGGCTTCAACGACTTCGTGCAGTACTACTCGCTCGAACGTGCCGAGGGTGTGCTTCTGCGTTACCTCTCCGACGCATACAAGGCGCTGCGCCACACCATCCCCGATTCTGCCGTGACCGACGAGCTCGACGACATCATCGAGTGGCTCGGCGAGCTGGTGCGCCAGACCGACTCCTCCCTGGTGGACGAGTGGGAGAAGCTGGCTGCCGGCGAAGACACCGCAACCATTGCAGCCGAGCACACCTCCATCGAGGAGGAAGAGCCTCCCGCCGTGACGAAGAACCTACGCGCCTTCCGCGTGATGGTGCGCAACGCCCTCTTCCGCCGTGTGGAGCTCTTCGCTGATGAGCGTGACCGCGCCCTGGGCGCCCTGGACGAGTGGTGCGGCTGGGATGCCGACCGCTGGGCGGACGCCATGGACGACTACTTCGACACCTACGACGATATCTACACGGATGCCGATGCGCGCTCGCCTCGCCTGGTCAGCATGGATGAGGACACCGCCGCGCACCCGGGCGTGTGGAAGGTTCAGCAGAGCTTCGCCGACCCCGAAGATAACTTTGACTTCGGTATTCGTGCCGAGGTTGATCTGGCGGCATCCGATGAGGCCGGGTACCCGGTGCTGAAGATTCTGAGCGTGGGCGAGTTCTAAGGCTCCGCCCGAGGGTCTATCCAGGCTCCATCCGAGGCTCCACGTGAGACTCCGTCTAAGGCTCCGCCCAGATGTTGCCCGTAGTGGGCTAGAATACAGAGTATCTATCTATTTGAATGAAAGAAGGTTCACCGTTGACCGTTTCTTCGCTTCCCAAGGTTGAGTACCGCAAGGGTTCGGTCGTCAAGCACGACGGCTACGAGATTACCGACCACTGGTTCCAGGTTCCCCTGACCCACGGTCTGATTTTCTCCAAGGGCAAGGATGCCGCTCTCTCCTCCCGTTTCGCGGACCAGACCATCACCGTGTTCGCCCGCGAGGTTGTGAGCACCAACGAGACTCTGACCGTTTCGGCTGATAAGCGTCCTTACATTGTGTACCTGCAGGGCGGCCCCGGTTTCGGTTCGCCGAAGACCGGCTCTATTGGCGGCTGGATTGCTGAGCTGGCGAAGACTCACCGCGTGGTTCTTCTGGATCAGCGCGGTACCGGCATGTCTTCCCCGCTGTCTGCTCGCAACATCACCGCTGTGGGTGACCCGCAGGTTCAGGCTGAGTACACTGAGCTGTTCCGTGCGGACTCCATCATCGCTGACGCGGAGGCTGTCCGCGAGGTGCTGCTGGCTGACCGTGCCGACAAGCGCTGGTCCACCATTGGTCAGTCCTTCGGTGGCTTCCTGACCCTGTCCTACCTGTCGTTCGCGCCTCAGTCGCTGCGTGACTGCCGCATCACCGCAGGTCTGGCACCGATTCGTACCTCCGTGGATAACGTCTACCAGCACACCTTCGACCGCATGAAGGAACGTGTTGAGGAGTACTACAGCTGGTTCCCCGAGGACGCCGAGCTGGCAACCCGCATTGCTGAGCACCTGCGCACCCACGAGGAGTACCTGCCCACCGGTGAGCGTCTGACCGATCACCGCTTCCAGATGGCCGGCCATTTCCTGGGTGGCCGCTGGCGCGAGCGCGGTCTGCACTACTTCCTGGAGACCGCTTTCGCTGAGGGTAACGATCACCTGTCCGATCAGTTCCTGACCGCTATGGGTTCCGAGGTGACCTTCCAGGCGAACCCGCTGTACGCCCTGATGCACGAGACCATTTACGCTGACGGCCCCGCTGACGGCGTTCTGCCCGGCATCCCCGGCTACGAGCTGTCCCCCTCCCCCGCGCCGACCAACTGGTCTGCTGCTCGCGTGGCGGCTTCCCGCCCCGAGTTCGCACCGGATGCGGACCGTCTGCTCTTCACCGGCGAGCACATCTTCCCCTGGTACTACGAGGAGGATCCCTCGCTGCGTCCGCTGGCTGAGGTTGCTAACCTGCTGGCTGAGAAGAAGGACTGGGGTCGCCTGTACGACCACGCACAGCTGCACAAGAACGAGGTTCCCGTGGTGGCTGCGGCGTACAACCCGGACGTGTACGTGGACTTTGAGCACTCCATGGAGACCGCTCGCTGGGTCGGTAACACTCAGGTGTGGACCTCGAAGACCCACCACCACGACGGTTTCGGTTCTGACCCGCTGACCATTCTGGGTCACCTGAAGAACATGCTGGCTGAGGTTCACAACCAGTAATTCTTTGCCGGGTAGTCATTCTGCCCCGGGCTATCCCCGAATATATTTGATATAGCTAAAGCCCCTCACCCCGGTTGATCTGAACTGCCTCCCGTTTCTTGGACAACAAAACTAAAGTCCAAGAAACAGGAGGCT
>ERZ772990.7-NODE-7-length-73785-cov-8.96514_pt1 | contig 73785 bp, 61 predicted proteins | sample MGYA00511674_ERZ772990 | MGnify/ENA primary metagenome ERZ772990 (study PRJEB29015, sample SAMEA2738045) | human oral metagenome | biome: human oral; feature: human-associated habitat; material: saliva | place: China | collected 2233 ...
TCACCATTACCGACGACATTGAGCAGTGGCCCATGGTCAACGAGGTGCTCAAGGCACTGCGCCACGGCGGTATTGTCATCTCCGGCACCGCAGGACGCGACGCCCTCGCGGGATACCTGCGTTACCTCTCCGACCTCGGCGTGGACCTCATGGGTCACCGCGACGCGCGCGGCTCCGCCTGCGGCTCGGTCGATAGTGGTGGCTGCGGCTGTGGTTCGGGTGGCTGCGGTAGCCACGACGAGCCGGCACCTTCCGCCGGTGGTTGCGGTTGCGGCTCGGGTGGATGCGGTTCCTCCGCTGAAGCTCCGGCTGAGTCTCACGGCCACTCCCACGGCGGCGGCGGTTGCTGCGGCGGCCACGACGAGCCCAAGGAAGAAAAAGGTAGCTGCTGCGGTAGCCACGACGAACCGAAGGAAGAAAAGGGTGGCTGCTGCGGCGGCCACGACGAGCCCGAGCCGGTTGTAGAGGAAGCTCCCGCAGGTGGTTGCGGCTGTGGTGCTGGCGGTTGCGGCTCCAAGTAGCCCGCTAGGGTAGTGACTGCCTCAAACTTTATATTCCAAATATAGAATTTTCCCCTGAATAACCTACTGAAAAGCAAGGATATTCAGGGGAAAGCTCTATATTCCACACTGGGCATTAGGCTTAGAGGTAAACAACACCATAATAAACGCTACAGAGCCCCCATATCCCGAAAGCGGTATGCGCCGCTCCGGTAGAGTAGAAAGACGTAGCCGACTAATCGTGGCCGCACGAAAGGAACAACACCGGACTAATGCTTTACCTCTCCGTTATCGTCATGATCCTGATTGCGACCGTGTTCATGGTCAGTGTCGGTGATCGACTCAACCTCCCCTGGCCGGTCATGATGACCCTGCTCGGCGCCGCCGCGCTCTTCATCCCCAACCGGCCGGACCTTACGATCGACAGCGACATCATCCTGCCGATCTTCCTTCCGCCGCTACTGTGGGCCATCGGCGTTAAATTCTCCTGGGGTACCCTGCGCCGCCGCTGGAAATCCGTACTGCTCTACTCGGTCCTGCTCACCACCGTCTCCGCCCTGGCAATTGCCGGCGCAGCCATGTGGTGGGTCCCCGGCATGACCGTCGCCGTCGCCCTTGCCGTCGGCGCTGCCGTCTCCCCGCCCGACCCCGTCGCCGTGGAAGCAGTCGCTGAGCCCGTCGGCATTCCTCGCCGCCTCATCGGCACCCTGCAGACTGAAGGTAGCTTCAACGACGCTATCGCAATCGTTCTCTTCCACGCCGCAATCCACTCCATGACCAGCGGCCACCACATTGACCCGCTCTCCGTCGCTAAGGACTTCGTGCTCGGCTCGATTCTGGCGGTCATTATCGGTTACATCTTCGGCTGGCTCGGCGGCTATGTTCGCCAGCGCGCCCACGACGTGGTCACCAGCAATGCTGTGACCCTCGTGATCCCCTTCGGCGCCTACCTCGCTGCTGAAAGCGTGCACGCATCCGGCGTTATTGCTGTGGTCATCGGCGCTATCCAGTTCACCAGCACCAAGTACATGGCGGCACTCGAAGCGGAAGAACGCCTCTCCTCCGCCTCCTTCTGGCAGATTATTGAGCTGCTCATGACCGGTGTCGCCTTCGGCCTCATCGGCCTGCAGGCAAGTAGCATCATCGCCACCGCCGACCCCTCCCGTACCGCAGGCCTCTTCGCTGACGGCGCCCTGGTCGCAATGGTCGCCATCCTGGTGCGCCTCATCTGGTTCACCATCGTCTGGCTTGCCGGACGCAAGAACCCCATCCACGAGGGTGCTCCCGAAAGCTTTGCCGAAGTTATCGTCATGACCTGGTCCGGCATGCGAGGCCTCGTGACACTGATTCTTGCCCTGTCCATCCCCGTGGTCAACGGCACCGAACAGGTCCGCGAGGACGCCATCGTCATGATGCTCTCCGTGCTCTTCTTCACCCTCGTGCTGCCCGGCATGACCCTGCCCATGCTCGTGAAGGTCCTTGGTGTGCGGGCTAACCACGAAGAAGAAACCGCCGTACCCGAACTGCTCAAGATTGCGCAGGACGCCGCCCTTGAATCGCTACAGGCGGAGGCGAAGGCAACCACCGACCCCGAAACCTACGCCCGCGTGAAGGAAATGTGCTCCGCCATTACCCGCCGCGACGAAATCAGCGAGGCGCTGCCCGAAGAATACAAGCAGCATGTGGAGAAACTTAAGGACAAGAGGAACGACTTCGTACGCCTGCGCGACGCCGCCCTCGTCGCCGCGCAGAACGAGGTTATCTCCGCACAGGACCGCTACGACTCCCACGACGTGACCCGCGTGGTGCGTAAGTTGGACATCCTGGCGCAGGCTGAAAGCATCCGCTCCTCCGGCATGTTCATTCTGCCCGCCATGACCGCCGGCGCGGTCGCGCTGGAACGCTACAACCTCTGGAAGAAGTACCAGGGCACCCTGAGCACCCGCGCAATCCCCGTGGTGGAGAACGCGCCCGCCTCGCCCCTGGTCACCAACGAGGTAACCCCCAAGTCATAGCCGGTACCCCCGTGCATGAACGCTACGTTTCTGCCCCTGCCTACGCCACCGAGATAAGCCCTCTGGTCTTTAGCTCACAGGCGATAGACAGGGGCAGAAGCAGATTAAGCCTCAACTATCACCTAAAATGAGAACCGAACGTTAGCTCTCTCAAACTCACGAACACATTGAAAGTAGACATGGACTTCAAGACTCTCTCGCCTGCGTACCTGACCTCCCTCGGCGTAATTTTTTGCGGCGCGCTCTTGATCGGAACCTCCAACCCCTGGCTCCTGTGGCTCGGCTGGATTCTTCTCATCCTTGCGTTGGGCCTGAATGTCCTCGCTTTTGTGCTGTCTGTGGGTAAGGCGAAGGGTGACCCGACCCCGGCGCTGGTTGCTAACCTGGACGGTTTTGAGTCCTCCGTGGAGAACCGTATTCGCGAGCGCTCGGAGCACCGCCGTGAAGAACGAGAGGCGGCTGAGCAGGAAGTAGTTCCTGTTGAGGCTGTTGAAGCGACTGAGCCTACTGAAACCGCTGAGCCCGCTGAATCTGCCGAGGCTACCGAGGTTCGTGAGGAAGAACCGACCGAGTCCCAGCCGATTGTTGAGCGTGCCCCCGGCCGCATGAGCGTTCTGCCCTCGCGCCCCCGTTCGGGCCGCGCACCCAAGCCCCGCTCCAACGCGCACTAGGTAGGTCGGTAGTGAATACGAAGTTTTTGCTCTCCCCGGCGTACCTCGCCTCTGTTGCTCTGATGCTTTCCGGTGCGGTGCTTTCCGGTGGCCGGTTCATGCTGATCGGCTGGATTCTGTGCATTGTGGGTGTCTGCCTGAATGCTATGACTCTGGTGGTGCTGACGAATCGCGAGCAGCTGTACACTCTTGACGCGAAGGCTGCCCGAGGCACCCGCCGCGGCTTTGATGACCGCCCCGCTGTGGTGCAGCGCTTGGACGATGCTGACGAAGAATCTGCGAAGATTGTTGAGGAAGCCGCAGAAGAGTCCGTTGAAGCACCTATGCAAAAGGTCAACTAGGCAGAACACCAACCAGGGTGTCCCCCCTAAGACGTAAAGACCGTAACTGCCCCCGCATGGGGGAGTGGTTACGGTCTTTTGTACTGTGCCTAACCGTTGTAGTGCGCCTAAACGTTCATTTCACGCGACGCTCGGCGAATACTTTTTGGGGAGGGGCGAGTGAGCGCAGCTGGGTCTTTAGTGCTGAGTACCCAGCTTCTGCGCCGCGAAATCCGCGTACTCCTGCACGTGCGCGCGAGCCTGCCTGGTCAGCGCCTTATTCTCACCCAGGATGCGCGTCGACTGCGCCGCCATCAGCTCCAGGTACTGGCGGTCTCGGGTCTTCTTCCACGCGGTGCGTGCCGCCTCCAGCTCCGCAAAATCGTTGAGCGCCTGACGCTGCATTGTGTACCGCACCCACATGAGCACCAGAATCAGCACCAGCGGAATGAGGCACACCCAGCTCTGCCACAGCCCGTACAGCCCCGCCGCAATGGCACCCAAAACAATCAGCACTGGGGAAATCGAGACGATGGGGGAGTCCGGGCGGCTCTTCTGGTTCTTCACGAGTGATTCACGCGCCATAGCGCGGAAGGTGTCAGAGAAGCTGGACGGGTCGTAAGACGGGGCAGAGTCGGCCTGCGGGCTCTTAGGAGACCGGCTCTTGGGAAGCTGGTTCTCATGGGGTTGAGAAGCGGAAGGGCACATAGAAACCTCACGGGGAGTAACGGTCACGGGGAGTAACGGGAAAGCGGGTGTTTCACGTGAAACGGGGGAGTAGGCGGGGAATAGGCGGCAAGTACGCGCGATAGAAGCGGCGAGTACGCGGGGCGGCAGGCTCAGCGCTCGCTGTGTCTGAACGCCGCCTCGGGAGCTTCTACAGAGCTTCTACAGGGAAGCCTCAATAAACTCGTACGCCTTATCCACGCAATCGGTGGTGACAGCCTTAACCTCATCGGGAGAGTAGCTGAAAGACGCCGAACGGTCAGCGTAGCGGTGCATGTCGATATCGTTCCACGAATCCCCAATCGTATGCACCTCATAGGAGCTACCCGGATGCTCCGACTGCAGGTACTCCACCAGATGCTGCAGACCGGTGCCCTTCGTGCAGGCGGGCGGCACAATATCCAGGAAATCCTGGTTCTTATGGCAGTCCACCGAATCACCAAAACGCTCCAGGATCCAGGTGTACGCCGCCTTGCGGACCTGCGCATCCGGAATCCACAGGGGCACGCCCACGTACTCGTGGTTCTGCAGGTCATCAGCCGGCAGGGGAGTGAACTCCGGCAGAATATTCGTCGAGGAGCCCACCCTATCGCAGAGGCTGTAATCGTTATCCAGGGTGGTCGCGAACAGCGCCACGCCGTCCACGGTGCTGAAATGCTTGTAGCACGCCTGCACAACACTCACCGGAAGAGGCTGATGGTAAATCACCCGGTACTGCCGATCGGTAATCACCGCACCCGTATACAGCACGTGGTAATCGAAACGGATAGCGGTCGGGTTCAGCGCCAGCTGCGTAGCAAAAATGCTCTTCCCCGTGCACGAGACCGCCAGGTTACCCTCCGCCTGCCAGTAGGCAATCGCCCGCTCAGTGGCAGGCTCCACGGCACGGTTAAACAGGATCGTGCCGTCAAGGTCGAAAGCCATTAACTTGGTCATAGAAACTCCTTCACAGGGAGGGGGCGCGCCAATAGTTCGCACACGCCGCACCCTGCATAAAACCTGCATAAAATCTGCGTCAAAAGAGGGATGCGGCCGGTACCTCTCAGTGTACCGACCGCATCCCCGCCACTTGAGATATAGCCTGTGAAATCACGCCTTCGTAGAAGGGTGAGTGGGCTTATCCACGAATTCTTAGAGAGCCAGGAAGCCCAAGTAAGAACCGAGGATGCCCACGGCAAACAGGGCGAAAATCAACCAGATAGCGTTGACCTTCTTTTTCAGTAGCCACATGCACAGGAAGCACAGACCCAGCGATGCAAGGCCCGGCAGCAGGTCGTTCAGCACGGACTGAACGGTCACATCCACCATCGCGCCAGCCTGGTTCTTGTAGCTGGTCAGCGGCAACGGAATGTTCACGCTCGTCCAGCGGTACACCAGTGCACCCATCACGAACAGACCCATCACGGAAGCGCCCTGAGTGATCTTCTGCAGGGTGTTACCGCCCGCCTCAGTCACAATCTGGGTACCCTTCTCGTAACCGTACTTAAAGCCGTACCAGCGGGTCGCCCAGCGAATCGCGGTCAGGCCGAAGAAGAACAGCAGCGGGCCCAGGATATTACCGGTCACCGCCAGGGACGCACCCAGAGCCGCCAGCACAATACGTGCGGTACCCCAGAAAATCGGGTCGCCCACACCAGCCAGCGGGCCCATCAGACCCACCTTCACGTTGGTGATAGCGGCCTCGTCAATGTCCTTACCGGCTGCCTTCTCACGCTCCATCGCAGCGGTCACACCCATAATCGAGGATGCAACCCACGGCTGGGTATTGAAGAACTCCAGGTGACGGGTCAGCGCCTCCGCCTGGTCTTCCTTCTTGGTGTAGAAGCGCTTAATAGCCGGAATCATGGAAACCGCGAAACCGATAGACTGCATACGCTCGAAGTTGAACGAACCAAGCAGGAAAGTGGAACGGATGTAGGTTTCGACCTTATCGCGCTGGGTGAGCTCGGGAACTTCAACGAGCTCGACGTTCTTGTTCTCAGTCATGATGATGCTCCTTACTCGAGCTCGTTATCGAGGTCGTTTGCTGCGGCTGCCGGTGCTACGGCGGGTGCCTCGCTCTTATGGAAGAGCGGGTTCAGCTGGGTGTACAGCAGACCCAGGCAAGCGCCCACAATACCGATAGCAACCAGGTTGAACTGTGCCGGGGTGGACAGTGCCACCAGGACATCCTCGGGCTTTCCGCCGGCAAGAGGCACAATCGACTGGGTTGCCGGGATAGCGGCAGCGGCAATGAAACCGAGGAAGAAGAAGGGCATGAGAGCCTTCGAACGCATCATGTTGATGACCATTGCGAAACCGACCACGGTAATCATGCCACCGGCAATACGCAGACCGATGGTCACCTGTTCCGGAATCATGTTCAGCAGGCGGGTCAGCTCTTCGGAGCTAATCAGAGCCACAATAGCGGTCGGAATAGCAACGCGCAGACCCTGCAGAGCCATACCGCTGAGGTGCATCAGCTCAATACCGCGGAAGTTCGCTGTCTTTGCGAAATTATCCGCTTGATGCTGGAAGAACACCGTAATGGTACGAACGAAAATGGTCAGAACCTGACCTGCTGCAGCCAGCGGCACAGCAATAGCAATACCGGTGGTGATGTCCTGGTGACCCTGAATCACAACAATAGCGGAGATGGTGGACGCCAGAGCCGAGTCGGGAGCCATAGCGGCACCAACATTCATCCAGCCCAGGGCGATGAGCTCAAGTGCGCCACCGAGCATAATGCCGGTAGTCGGGTCACCCAGTGCGAGGCCCATCAGGGTACAAGCGACCAGGGGGCGGTGGAACTGACGCTCGTCCACCACGGATGCGACGCCCGCAATGAACGCCACGAGAACAACGAGAATAAACGTCAGGGCGCTCATGCGTCCAGGCCTTTCTGCTTGAGGATCTTTTCCAAATCAACCGGGGAGTGGTTGGGCAGCTGCTGCACCGTCAGCTTCACACCGCGCTTAATGAGTTCGCGGTAGGCTTCCAGGTGCTCTTCGGAGGCGTACACTGCGTCCGAAAGCTGAACCATGCCGGTCTTGAAGGTGACGCCACCAACGTTCACTTCGTTGATCTTGACGCCTTCGTCGAGCAGTCGCACCACGTCAACGGGGGATTCTACGACGAACATGGTCTTCATGCCGGTGTACTTGGGGTTGTTGTACACGCGGCCCGCCTTAGCGATGTCCAGGACGTTGGTCTTCACGCTGGTCGGCGCGACCTGCAGCAGCAGGGATTTGCGCAGCTGATCGTGTGCCGCATTATCGGATGCCGCGATGAAGGTCTGCGGTGCGATATGGGGAACCCAGGTGCCTGCTACCTGACCGTGAATCAGGCGGGAGTCGATGCGGGTGAAGATAGCGTCCATGGTGCCGCCGGGAACCTGCTGAGCAGCCGGAACTTCGACCGCCTTGGTCTCTGCGGGCTTCGCCTCGGCAGGCTTGGCGGCTGCGGGCTGGTTCGCCTCCTGGAAGGAGCGAATACCCTTAGTGCCAGCCTTGTGTGCCTTGGCGACTAGGGATTTGAGGGTTGTGTTCTTACGGCCTGCGCCGGAGATGACCTCAATAAGCATCGGTACGTTGACACCGGAGACGACGTCGACGCCCTCGCGGGTGGCTGCGAACTGCGCACCGGCGTTGTAGGGGCTACCGCCGAAGAGGTCGACCAGCAGCAGGGTTTCTTCTGCTTCGGATGCCTCAACGATGCGGGTGTACTCTTCGACGAGATCTTCGGGGCCCTGACCCGGTAGGAACGTGACCGGGTGGACGTTTTCGAAGTTACCGAGGATCATGCCGGCGGTCTTCAGCAGAGCCGGAGCCGACTCGCCGTGTGCCGCCACAATGATAGTGACCATAGTGGTCCTCTCGTGTTCGTGACATAGTGTGTAGTGGCCCCGTGAGGAGCCTCATAATTCTCAGATAGTAACACGTATATTGTGTGTTTTGTGTGTTTCTTTTGGTCTTTCGCACTTTAGGTTCTTGTGACATTTTTTCAAGTGTTGGAATATGGGTTTTTGGTATCAAAACACGTATTTATTGCCAGGGTGTAAAAAATTTAAACAGAATACCGAAAAAGGCTTGCCGGCGCGTAGGGTGAGGGGTTATTTTTGCGAGTTTTCGTGAAAAATCGGGGGTATTGGCATCGTGCAGGTGGGTTGATGAGGCGCTTGATGCGACATATTTGAATTGCGAAGGCGTGAGAAAAAGATTTACAAAGAAAATACCGAGTGAAAAAATGAGCACGCGGATCAATAAATGTGGGATTTATAAAAAACCCACATTTATCTGTGGTCTGTCCACAGAATGGTATTTCTGGAATGCGCCGCTATGAACCGTCATTTAAAAATTTAAATCGACGCGCTAACGCGCGAAATAAAATCCCTTGGGCACAGATTCAGTGTATAGACCGGGGTATAGACTGCGGCATAGAAAAAGCGACCGAGAACCTCCGGTCGCTTTCTGCACATGCGCTACGCGTTAATGCCCCACATATCCCGCGCCAGACGCGCAATATGAATCGTCAAATACGTCAACTCATCACGAGTCAGGCTCTGCTTCAACTGCATCTGCAGCACCAACAAAACCTTCTGTGCGCACGCGTAGGCGCGTGGTGCATCCGCACGAAGAGCCGCCAACAAACTCGGTTGCGACACCTCATCAATATCCTCCGTGCGATTCGCGGAGGCGCGGCTCGCCCGCACAAACAGGTACCGCAGATGCGTCACAAAACGTGCCGCACTCATTGAATCCGGGTCGATCTTCCGCTCATAGCTCGCCTCAATAATTTCAAAAACCTGCGCAAAAACCTCAGTCATGCGGAATGCCTGAGACATATCCGCCGTCGCAAATTGCGCATTGACCAGGTGCAACGCCAAAGGAATAGCCTCATTCGGATCCAGCTCAACCTGCAGGCGCTCGCGAACCATCTGCAAAACCGTACGGCCGTACTCCACCTCGCGCGGGTAGAGAACAGTCACCTCCGGGGCGAGCGGATACTCCACCCGCACCCCATCACGCGCACGAACCACCGCATAGTGCAGGTGATCGGCCAGCGGAAGAATAAACGAGTTCGACAGCTCCAGTGCACCCTCGGCGCGCACCTTCGACTCCAGAAGAGTGGCAATCGACAGGATCTCCGCCGGAATCTCAGACAGAGTCATACTCAGACGCTCACCCGACATGCCCTGCTCCGGCACAAAGGTCTGCTCCACCGCAGACGGGTCAACCAGCTGACCCTTACGCTTACCAAAAGCAATGCCGCGACCAATCATCACGGACTCCTTGCCGTGATGATCCACCGTGAGGACAACATTATTGTTATAAATACGGCTAATGCGCATGTGTCCTCCTCTGCGGGTGTCGGGGCGCCTGTGTCGGGGTGGCACACTGAAACGATAAAAGGTGATTGAGTATCGCATAAGCTAGTACAAATTCTACCGAAAGTTTGAAGCCGCCATGAAGGGTTAACGCGCAAATCCGGGGTAAAGCTGTGCCCCAGCTGTGATGCGGGCAAGCATTCCATAAGTTTGCGGCTGAAAACCGGCTCCCGCCCCGCCGTGAACCCTAAATCGCGATACTCTTAATCACATGAGCAGCAAAGCAACCGAAATCGCAAAGAACCTTCCCACGCTAGAGCACCCGGACGGCAGCCCCATCCGCGCCCTCGTCGTTGACGACGAGGAAATGCTCAAAGAACTCGTCAGCATGGGTCTGAAAATGATCGGCTGGGAGGTGCAGTCCGCAGGCGACGGCCCCTCCGCGCTCGCGATTGCCCGCGATTGGCGCCCCGACGTGCTCGTGCTGGACATTATGATGCCCGGCTTTGACGGCCTGGAGTTGCTCTCCCGTATCCGTAAGTTCTACCCCGAAGTTCCCTGCCTCTTCCTGACCGCTAAGGACTCGGTCGATAACCGTATCGAAGGCCTCGCAGCCGGTGCGGATGACTACGTGACCAAGCCCTTCTCTATGGAAGAAGTCATGATTCGCCTGCACCGCCTGGTACAGCGCTCCGGCGTTGCCGCCATTGACGACGCTGAGCTGGTCGTCGGCGACCTGGTGCTGAACCAGGACACTCGCGAGGTGACCCGCGGTGGCGAGCAGATTAACCTCACCGCAACCCAGTTCGACCTGCTGCGCTACCTCATGGAGAACGCGAAGCGCGTGGTCTCCAAGAGCCAGATTCTTGATAATGTCTGGAACTACGATTTTGGTGGTCAGGCAAATATTGTGGAGCTGTACATCTCGTACCTGCGTAAGAAGATTGACGTGGGCCGCGAACCGATGATCCACACCGTGCGCGGTGCCGGTTACGTGCTACGTCCCGCCGTCTAAGTTTATTCTCTGCTCTTCATATGGCGCGGTATAACACCCGGTTATACCGCGCCATATCAGTTATATTCCGTATTTCGAATATAGAAAGAAAGGATGCTCGTGGGCTCCTACTCACCCGGTGAACCCGCCTCCCCGGATAACGAAGCAACCCGCCCCCTGCGCGCGGGTGCCCCCGCACAGGACGGCGCCGTGCGCTCCCCGGGGAACCCCTTCGTGCGCCTACGCGCCGCCTGGAAGAGCATGCGGAACCCCGAAGCATCCCCCGAAGAACTGGGCTACGTACCCCACCTGCGTTCACGCCTCATTGCAATCCTCGTGGTAGCCCTCGGCATTGCCTGCCTCATTATTGGTCTGTCCACCTACGTGACCCTGCAGAACTCCCTCTACCAGCAGGCGCAAAGCGACCTCAAAGAAACCAGCCACCGCGTAGTGCAGCCGACCTCCCGAGACGGCAAGCGAGAAGAAGTGGACTGCAGTGACCTGCAGAAGAGCAGCTCCCTCTTTGCGCCCGGTCAGGCTTCCGGAACTATCATCACCTGTGTGGAATCCGAGGGTGCCGTAGAAATCGCCAGTAAGCTCGCGAAGGATGGCACCGTGCAGAGTCTCTCCGCCAACGACCAGGTAACCCTTGGAACCATGGCGCTGAACGCCACCAAAGAAGAAGTCCGAGAGGTCAAGCTGGAATCCGGTCTGTACCTCGTGAAAATCACCCCGAAGGCTAATAGCAGCGCCGATGCCCAGGTGGTCGGTATTCCGCTCGCCAACATACAGCAGACCCTCACCATCTTCGTGATTGTGGTGGCCCTCGGATCCATTGCCGTGATGGTTGGTGCCGGCGTGGCGGGCTCCTACATTATTCGCGGCACCATGAAGCCCCTGGAGCGAGTCTCTGCCGTGGCAACCGATGTGGCGCACCTGGACCTGGAAGAGCACACCATCTCCTCGGCGGTGCGCGTGGAGCCGCGAGATTCCGACCCGCGCACCGAAGTGGGTGCCGTGGGCTACGCCCTCAACCAGCTGCTCGATAACGTGAACTCCGCCCTCGAAGTGCGCGAACGCACCGAACACCAGATTCGCGCCTTCATTGCGGATGCCTCCCACGAGCTGCGCACGCCCCTTGCCGCCATTAAGGGGTACTCCGATATGCTCCGCTGGACCGAGCCGCTCAGTGAATCCGGTCAGTCCTCCCTGGCGCGTATCGATTCGCAGACCGAACGCATGTCACGCCTCGTCGAAGACCTGCTGACCCTTGCCCGCCTAGACGAGGGCCGTGAACCCAAGTTTGAGCTCGTCGACCTGACCGAACTGGTGCTTGAATGTACCTCCGACATGCAGGCGGCGGCGCGCACCCACGAATGGCACCTGAACCTACCCGACGAGCCGGTTGAGGTCGTGGCGGATCGCTCCCAGATTCAGCGCGTGATTCTGAACCTGCTTTCGAATGCCCGCAAACACACCGATGAGGGTACGCGCGTGACTGCGGGCCTGGCCGTGGATGCTGCACACCGCGAGGCTGTAGTGACCGTGACCGATAACGGTCCGGGTATCACCCCTGACTTCTTGCCGAAGATTTTTGACCGCTTCACCCGCGCCGATAAGGCGCGCTCCGGTTCGGATGGAACCACCGGCCTGGGCCTGGCGATTGTGCAGGCGATTGTGCAGGCGCACGGCGGTTCGATTCAGGTGCAGAGCCAGCCGGGTCATACGGTCTTTACGGTGCGTCTGCCTTTGGAGGCGGCGCGCGCCTAATGCGCACGCCCGGTGGCTCACTCGGTGGCTCGCCCGGTGGTTCGCCGAGCGGGTAGTTGGGTGGGTGTTCGGGAGGAGCGGGGTGCGTTGTGTGCCCCGCCCCTTTGGCTTGCGTTTTTTGGGTTTTATAGCGCTCTGACGTGTCAAAACACTAAATTGTTTGTTGAGTAAACATTAAATCTGCACTTCAAGTTTATTACCTAGAGTGCAAATATGTGGTGAATCTAACCCTCAAATGGTTACCCCCTGTGAAACATTGCGCGTATTGTAAAAAACATGGCAAATCTTGTTGAATCTCCCGCAAATATCACGGACAAGCGTTCCGCCCGCAAGGCAGAGAACCGCATCGCAATCGTTGAGGCAGCAGAATCCCTCATCCTCGAGGGCGGCTACGGCGCCCTCAACGCAGAAGCACTCGCAGAACGCGCAGGCGTCTCCCGCCGCACCATCTTCAACCACTTCGCCTCCGTAGATGACGTGCTGGTTACCCGCATGAACCAGTACTTCAACCGCATCTTCGAAGAATGCGACTTCACTATCTCCGGTGAAAACGCAAGTATGGAAGCCGAAATGCTCTCCATCGCCCGCAAGGTCTTCATGAGCAGCACCCTCGAAGAGTACATTGCACCCTTCGCGCACCTGCTCTACGCCCTCGAAATGGACAGCCCCGCAAAGTTCGAAGAATACTCGCACGTCATCCTCGAGCGCACCTACGACATCTTCCTCGAACAGTACCTCGCGGCATACCCCGACCTGCCCTACCTGCGCGTGGCAGTCTTCGCCTCCAACCTCTCCGAAACCATCGGTGAAGGCGTCTACTACTACCTCACCCGCGCCGAAGAAATGACGGCTAAGGTCGCAGCGGAAGCCCCCGAAGGCACCCACCCCGAAGCACTCGCCATTGAAGCAATGCGCCAGTGCGTCCTCGAAGCACTCGACTACCTGGGCCGTCTGGTCCAGGGCGAATTCGCAAGCTAAGCCCCATAGCGTCAACGCTCCAACACTCTCGCTTCGGGCACCTCACCTGCAGGTGCCCGGGGCGGGGTATTTTTTGCCCAAAAACAGGCAGCAGCGTTCGTCACGCAGGGCAAAACTACAGGGCAAACACCAAACGTACCCAACCAACACGCTGCCCCCTCCCAGATGGAGGACGGCATGAAGCAGATTGCCGACAATGAGAAGAAGCTCGACGACTCACAGGTGCAGGTCAGGAGCAGTTCACCTCCGAGCAGAGGCAGCTGGACGACGCGCAGGCACAGCTGAAGGACGGCTACGCCCAGGCGGAGGCGGCAGGCTCACCCTCCGCCATGATCGAGCAGCTCGACGCTCAGCAGGCGCAGCTGACCGAGTAGCAGAATGCCCTCAATCAGCAGCGTGAGACCCTGACCGAGAGCCAGAAGCAGGTTGATGCGGGCCGCGCAGAAATCTCCTCGAAGAAGGACGAGCTGGCTGAGGGCAAGAAGAAGCTGGATGAGCAGCGCAACCAGCTGCAGAAGACCGAGAGTGAGTTGCCGGCGCAGCGTGAGCAGTTGGAGCGCCAGCAGAAGCTCTACGATTTCGCTTCCGGCTACCGTATGGTCTCTGAGGATTGGTCCACGGCGATTGCGACGGTGAAACTGAGTGAGAAGATGAGCGAGAAGATTCAGCATGAGCGCGAGTCTGCCGCTACTGACTCGGGTAACAAACTCGGGTAAGGGTAAAGTATTTAGTGTGCGCTACGGCGCTCTCTAAAGACTTATGCGATGTGAAAGGGCAGGTGCACGGTGATGAGGAACCTCGCGAGTATCCAACAGTGGATAGGAGCCGTTCTGAGCCGTGTGCCTGCCCCTTTTCTTGTCTTTTTGGGTGGCGGTACGGGTGCGCTGTGCCGCGTGAACACTCCCGGTGGCGTGCTGGTGGCGAACCTGCTGGGCTCGTTCACGCTGGGTCTGTTGACGGTAGTGTGGAATGCTTACGCGCGCCGTGATGGTGAGGAGCGGATTCATTCGATCCGCCTGCTTTTTGGTGCCGGCATGATGGGTGGCTACACGACGTATTCGTCGATTGCGGCGGTTTTGGCGCAGACGATTTTTCTGCCGTACACGGTGCACGAAGGGTACATGGCGCTTGCTCTTTTGGTGTTGCTCGTGGGTGGTTTGGTTGCCGCCGCGGCGGGCATGCTGACGGGTCGTTTTGTGGCGTCCCGCCTGGCGCCTGCTCGTGATGGTGAGGAGGGTCGCTAATGTTTTTTGCTCTGATGGTTTTCCTCTGCGGCGGTTTGGGTGCGATGACCCGCTTCTTTGTGGATAAGGCGATGTCGCCTCGCTTGCGTACGGAGTCGTCGATTATTAGCCCGGTGTTCGTGATTAACCTGGTGGGCTCGTTCCTGTACGGCCTGCTGATTATGCCGGTGTCTAATCCTCGCGCGCTGGGGGTGCACTATAACGCCACGGATCAGGTGGCGTTCTGGTGCACAGTGATTACGACCGGTCTGCTGGGTGGGTTTACGACGTTTTCGACCGCCATGGTGGAGGCGCTGACCGCCCGCTCTGAGGGCAAGACGGTGAAGTTCCTGATGCTCTGGCTAGTGCAGGTGCTTGGTGCGATGGTGGCTGCGATTGTGGGTGCACTCTTGTTTGTGTTGCTGTTTGGTCGGTATATTGCGCCGGTGTTCCCGCCGGATGTTCTGTACTGACGGCACCGGCTGCGGTGATTCTTGTGGCGTGTTGGGTGCGTGTACAGCTTTTTCACAGTTTCACCTAGGGTGAGCCATAGGGCGGTCTTTTACACTGGTGGTGAACGATATGCGGCGGGCATGAACACTAACCCGCTATATACCACCAAGAATATATGTTAGAACAGGCATATATGCAGGTGGAGTTCATATAACTCACTCTCACGACCCAAGGAACACGCAGCATGCAGGAACTGCTCAGTAAACACATGATTGGCACCTTCGCCATCGAGATTGCGGCACTCACAATCGCGCTCTCCATCATCGGATTTATTGGTATGCGCCTGCGTACCAAGAAGACCGGTCGAGCGCACAGCATCCGCCAATACCTACTGACCGCCTCCTTCGCGTTGTTCCTCGCCTCGATTCTTTCTTTGACGCTGACTCCGATTGGTAGCGCAAATAGCGTCACGAACCCTGAGCTGTACTACCCGCGTTTCTATGTGGGTTGGAGTTGGCAGCAGGCGTGGGATCTGACTAGCGGCATGGGTCTGCGTCGCTTCGCAACCACCGTGTATGCGCAGCTTTTCTTCAATATTGCGATGTTCATCCCCCTGGGCTTCTTTACTGCGGGCTGCTTGCGCTGGGGTCTGCGCGCCACGGCACTGAGTGGCTTCGCGCTCTCGAGTTTTATTGAGTTGAGTCAGTTGACCGGTAACTGGGGTCTGGCGGGTTTCACTTACCGCACCTTCGATGTGGATGACATTGTGAACAACACTGCCGGCGCGGTCCTCGGTGCGGTCTGCATCTGGGTGGTGCGCGCGATTCAGAAGCGCCGCGCGGCTAAGCGTGACCGGGTGCTGGCAATGGCTACCGCCGCCGCGTAGGAGCCTCTGAAAGCCCCCAAATTTCTTCCGCGGGGTCGAGGCAACGAACCCCTCATTTTCATAACCTGACTCGTGTTGTGCAGGTTATGAAAATGAGGGGTTCGCTGTTTTAGATGAAACCTCGCCGGATAAATCTATTCAGATTAACCCGGCTAGATGAAACCCTATACAGGGAAGTTCCCAAACGGGAAGACTACTCGTCGGCCACCCGGTTGACGACGCGGGTGCTGCGGTTGCCCTTGACTTCCTCGGGCATCAGAATCGGCATGGAACCGGTCGGCGTGTAGGTTGCCGCGCGTGCCGCAGCGGTAGCGTGGGTGTCCTCAAACTCGGGGATGACCTCGGAGCTGGGTGCGCGGTACAGGTGGCTATTAGCCCACCACGCGAAGAGCAGAACCACAACCGCCAGGGCACTGGAAACGAACAGCCACGGGCTGAGCTGACCCTCGTAGTAGAGCTTGAAGAACGCGCCGCCCATGAAACCGCCGGCAATCGGGCCGCAGATCGGAACCCATGCGTAGAACCAGCGTGAAGTGCCCTTATCGTGGATGGGCAGCAGAGCGTGCATGAGGCGCGGACCGAAGTCACGGGCGGGGTTCAGTGCGTAACCGGTCTGACCACCCAGACCGATGACGAGCACGGCGACCATGAAACCGAAGGCGAGGGGCTTGAGCACGTCGTTGAGGTTGAGAGAGAGTTCTACACCGCCGCTGATGGACGGCTTGAAGTTCACACCGGTGTACAGTGCCGAGAAGACCAGCATGAACGTGCCGATCATTTCGGAGAGGGTGTTGGTGAAGTAGTTGTGAATAGCGGGCACGGTGCCGAAAACGCCGAGCTTAATTTTCTTGTCGGCGGTTGCTTTCCAGTGCGGCAGGTAGTTGAGGTAGACCAGCCCGGCACCAACCATTGCGCCGAGGACCTGGGCGATGATGTAGCCGGGGACTTTCTCCCAGGGGAATTCGCCGTAGGCTGCCAGGCCGATGGACACGGCGGGGTTGAGGTGGCCGCCGGAGTATGCGTGGGAGGCGTAGACACCGAAGGTGACGGCGAAACCCCATCCGAAGGCGATGGTGAAGAAGTTGTCGCCGTGGCCTTTGGAGCGGCGAAGTTCGACGTTGGCGATGACGCCGCAGCCGATGGTGCACATGATGAGCGTGCCGAAGAATTCGGCGAGGTAGGGGCTGATGGTGTACACGGGGTGTCCTTCAGGTAGTGAACTGCGGGGTGGTGCAGTGCCGAGCGTGAGGGAGGTGTGGTTTTGTGTGGTTTTATATGGGTTGTGCCGCCTGGGTGGCGTGTTTACCCTTTGGCATCTATGGAACCTTGAATCCCCTAGAAGGGCAATACTTTGGTGTTATTTCACCCTTAGACATAAGCGGTTTTTCGGGTTTTTCGTTTAAAAATAAATGTGGAAAATGAGGGGAAAATCGGGCATAGTCCACACCTTGGACTCGTTCTCTCAACTCGCGGTTGAACCCGTGGGTAAATTCACGGATAAACCCACGAATAAATCCATGGGTAAACTCACGCATAAACCCGCAGATCAATCAACACGTGAATCCCGCCTACACCACCTTCCACCAGCACAGAATGCCCGGGCACCTCGTATGGGGTACCCGGGCAGATTCTATGTTTTTAGGTTATAGCGGTTTCTAGGTTGCGGCAGCTTCTGGGCGGCTTGCGCGAGCCGCTGCGCGTGGGCTATTACGCCGTTACTCGGCTGCTACTTGGCGCTCGCCCAGTCGAGAATCGCCTCGAAGAAGCGCTCGCATTCGCTCAGCTGTTCCAGCTCAATCCACTCGTTCGGAGTGTGCGCCTGAGCAATATCGCCGGGGCCGCAGATGATGCTCTGCACGCCGGCACGCTGGAACTGACCCGCCTCGGTGCCGTAGGTGACCTTCTGCGGCACGTCGTCGGTGCCCAGCCACTCGTGCGCCAGGTGGATGAGCGGTGCGTCATCGGCGGTACCCAGGCCCGGCACAGCGGCGAGTAGTTCGTGCTTCACGCCCACGCGGGAGGTGAGGCTACCGGGCTCCGCGCCGGTCAGCTTCTCAGCGCGTGCGGCGCGTGCCTGCAGATCGGGCAGGATCACCTCCGAAAGCTCACGGTCAATGCGCTCCACGAAGGACTCGGTGGTCACCTGCGGCAGGGTGCGCACATCGTACTCCACGACCGCCTGCTCGGCGACGATGTTGTACTGCAGGCCGCCGGTTGCCAGGTTCACGCTACCGGTGGAGTGGGGAATGATGAACGACTCGTCGAACGGGCCTTCTTCTTCCCACTGGTCCGCCATGTCGGTGAAGAAGGTGATAAATTCGCCGGCTGCGGCGACCGCGTTCACGCCGTGGGTTGCCAGGGAACCGTGCTTGGGCACGCCAGTGAAGGTGACGCGGCCGCGGTGTGCACCCTTGTGCGCGGAGATAATGCGCATGCTGGAGGGCTCACCCACGATTGCGTAGTCGGGGGCGAGGTCGCGCGCCACGAACTCCTCGATGAGGGAGGGCGCACCGACGCAGCCGATTTCTTCATCGTAGGAGAACGCGAAGTGCAGGGGAGTGCGCAGCTTCGCCTCGGCAACGCGCGGCAGTAGCCAGAGCGCGACGGCGAGGAAGCCCTTCATATCGCAGACACCGCGGCCGTAGGCGCGGGTACCCTCCACGCGCAGGGTGAACGGGTCGGCGTCCCATGCCTGACCGGCAACGGGCACGACGTCCGTGTGGCCGGAGAGGACGAGGCCGCCGCGGGTGGTGCCGTCAGCGGCGGGAATGGTGACCAGCAGGTTAGCGCGGGTGCCGTCCTCGTTGTAGGTGCGCACGCCGCTGTAGCCGTAGCGGGCGAATTCGGCTTCGATGAGCTCAATGAGTTCCAGGTTGGAGGTTCCGGAGACGGTGGGGATTGCGATGAGCTTTTCGAGCCAGGGGAGGGATGCGGGCTGGGTGGTTTGAGCCGTCATGACTGTTCCTTCTGAGCTGTATTGGGTGCGCTTTTATGTTCAGGGTACGCCGCGGGGCGGTATTCGTCGCCTCATGGTCGTCGAATACCGCCCCGTGACCCCTGCGCGGGGTTAGATGATGTAGTTGTTCACGTTCGAGTGGTCGCCCAGCGCGTGGAAGTTGCGCGAGTGGTAGACCAGCGGGGTGCCTTCGCAGTCGTTGCGGATGAACTCTTCAACCTGCGCGGTGAAGACGAGTGCGGGACCGGCCTCAACGCGGCTGAGCGGGGTTGCGCGCAGTACGCGGCGCACGCCGTGGACGAGGGGCTCGCCGGTGTGGACGAATTCCCAGGTGCTGGGGTCGTCGAAGCGGGGGTAGTCGTGGGTTGCGAAGTTCTTCGCGAGGGTGACATTCTCAGCGTCGAGCATGTGCACGAGGAATGAGGGTGCTGCCGCGATCTTTGCTGCGGAGCCGCTGTTGGCCTTGAGGGAGAAGGCGATGATGGGCGGTTCTGCGGCGACGGAGGTCAGCGAGGAGGCGGTGAAACCTGCGGGTGCGCCATTTTCGTCGGTTGCGGTGATGATGGCGACGCCTGCGGGCTGGTGGCCGAAGGCGAGCTTGAACTGCTCGGAGGTGTCGGCGAGGGGTGCCTGTGCTGCAATGGTTTCGGTCATGATCGACCCTTTCTTCTGCGGCTGCGTTTGAGGGTTCGTCCTGGGGTGTTTGCTCTGGGCGACCCTTTAGTTAAGGGGAGATATGTTTTCAGAGTAAAGCTAATGGGTGCTGAACACCTTATTTATTGCCCTATGTTTCTTAGGTATACCTTTCATGACGCGGGGCGTGAAATATTACGTCATATTCTTCGTCGTTTGGGGGCGTCGAAGATGCACTCCGCCGATTGCCCCGCATCTGCCCCGCTTCTGGGTCTGAGTAGCGGGTTGTGGGTGCTACGCCTCTCTTCTGCGGGGGTTTCGCGGGGGTGAAGAGGGCTCTGGGGTATCCTTGCTAGGTACTCAAAAGCGTTCCGCGCCCCGTATTTGAGGGGTTTTCGGTGCGTGAACTGTGGGGAGAAGAGGGTTAATGAGCTGGTTGGCAACTATTCCGCTGCTGCTTTTTGCGGTCGTGTTGGCTTTTGGCCCGGGCTATGCGATGGGCTGGGCGTTGCGTGTTCCTGCGCGTCTGCGCGTTTTTTATGCGCCGCTGCTGACTTTTGCCCTGGTGACTGTCTCGGCGATTGTGTTGGGTAAGACCGGCATTCCGTGGAGCCTGATTTCTTTTGTGCCGGTCGCCGCCGTGATGGTGGCTGCCGCCGCGGGTGTGATGCACCTGGTGGGCCGCCGCTGGTCCTCTGCCGTACCTGATGCCTCCAGCGAGGCGGCAGAGAACTGGGCGGGTAACACTGTGCCCCTCGCTTGGCCCATTATCGGCGCGGTGCTGGGTGGTTTCTTGACCCTGCACGCAACCCAGCATATGGTCTTTGGCCCCGAGGCGTTCTCGCAGACCCTCGATAACTCGTTCCATATGAATGCGATCCGCTGGATTCAGGAGCACGGCGACGCCTCCAGCCTGACCATGGGCGCAGTTGCCGCTGCGAATCAGGAACCTACTTTTTATCCTGCGGGCTGGCACGACTTCGTGTACCTGATTTACAGCACGACCGGCACGAGCATCGCTACGGCAACCATTGTCATGATTCTGCTGGCGGCGGGCATTATCTGGCCCTGCTCCCTGGTGGCAATGTGCTTGAGCATTCCGCATCTGCGCCCCCTGCAGGCGCTCGCTATTCCGGCGCTGACCTGCGGTTTCTTTGCGTTCCCCGGTCTGCTGCTGTTCTGGGGTGTGCTCTTCCCGAACCTTCTTGGTTACGCCCTGCTGCCCGCGTTCGTGGCGCTGCTGCTGCACATGATTCAGCTCATGGTGCGCCGCGAGTATTCCTTCGTGCTGTCCCTGTCGCTGACGATTCTGGTGGGCCTGGGCGGTTTGGCTCTGGTGCATCCGAACGCCGTGGTTTCTGCCGCTGTGTTTGCTGTGCCCATGCTCCTGGGTGGCGTGGTGCAGGTGCTGCGTGCACGCGGCGCGTCCACGCGTGAGCGTCTGGTGGGTACCGGCGTGCTGGTGGCGCTCATCGCCGGATGCGTCAGCATCTGGTTGACGTTGCGTCCGAGCGAGGAAGCCAGCGACCTGTGGACTGCCATCATGAGCGAGGGCGAGGCGGTCTACCAGTTCCTGTTCCTGGGCCTGGAGAACGCAAACCCGCTGGGCGGTAATTTTGCTCCCGCATATCTGCTGGGTTTCTTGGCGCTGTGGGGTGTTGGTTACCTGCTGTACAAGCGCCGTAACCTGTGGCTGATTGGCAGCTGGATGCTCGTTGGCTACCTGTGGATTGTTGCGGCTTCGGTGCCGCGCGGTGACTTCCGCCTGCTGATGGTTGCTCCCTGGTACACCGACCACTTCCGCCTGGCGGCTCTGGTGGTGTTCCCCGCAGTGCTTCTTGCCGGTATCGGTCTGGGTGGCGCCGTTGAGGGCCTATTCGTGCGCATTATGCACGCTATTCCGCGTGAGAAGCACGCGAAGATTGCCCCGGCACTGATGGGCGCCTCCATGGCGCTGGTGCTCGTGGTTGCGGGCCTGTCTTCCCGTACCCTGGCAATGCACGACGCGACCTTGCAGGTGGCGGATAGATACAAGGTGACCCCGACCTCCGACATCCTGAACCAGGATGAGATGAACGTCATTAACGAGATCCCGAAGATTGTTCCCGAGGGAGACGTCATTGCGAACAACCCCTGGGACGGTAGCGCCTACATTTACGCGTTGGCTAACCGCCACCTGACCAGCTACCACTTTGAGTTCCAGACCTCCCCGAAGTACGCGGCAATCCTAAACGATTTGAAGGATGCCCGCACGAACCCGGAAGTCTGCCGCGTCGTGAACGAGTACAATGTCCACTGGTACGTGCACCTGGAGAACCAGGGCAACTTCGGTCCCTCCCAGCAGAAGAACTACGATGGCATGGTTGCTGCTATCGGTACGGACGTTCTGACCCCGGTGTACTCTTCGGGTCCGATGACTCTGTACCGTATTAGCGCGTGCGATAACTAAACGGTGTCTCAGTGCTCCTACAGGGGTGAACGCATCTGCAGAAATTCGTGCAGTGGTCTGCATTCTGGCGCTAAATCTGAGATACTGCGGAACCACTGATATGATGAAAGCCGGTATGTCCACTAGGGCATACCGGCTTTCACACTCACGGTAAGACACATTTGTTAGGAGGGGTAGCTGCCCTATGGGTTCTCCCACATCGCCTCTTACCCCCCGCACGTATCCTCGTACGCTGGTGATTATGCCCGCATGGAACGAGGAAGAAGCACTGCCCGGCACTATTACTGAGCTGCAGGAGACGGTGCCTTTCGTGGACCTGGTGGTGGTCAATGACGGCTCCACCGATAACACCTCCGCTGTGGCTCGTGAGGCGGGTGCTTTTGTGATTGACCTGCCCTACAACATGGGTGTGGGTGCCGCCATGCGTACCGGCTACAAGTACGCGCAGCGCATGGGTTACGACTACGCCATGCAGGTGGATTCGGACGGTCAGCACCACCCCGAGAGCATCCCTTCGCTCATTGAGGCGGTTGAGGATTACGACATCGTAATTGGTTCCCGCTTTGCCGATGGTGCGGTGGACTACGAGGTGTCGGGTCCGCGTAAGTGGGCGATGAGTCTGCTGTCGTTCCTGTTTACCCGCGCGGCGGGTACCCCGTTCACGGATGTGACCAGCGGTTTTAAGATTGCTAGCCGCTGTGGTATCGACTTCTACTGTCGCAACCTGCCCGCCGAATACCTGGGTGACACGATCGACATCACCGCTATGGCGATTAGCAACGGTTTGCGGGTGCGTCAGGTTCCGGTGCATATGCGTGAACGCCAGGGAGGTACTCCCTCCTCCGGTCCGCTGAAGTCTGCTGTCTATCTGGTTCGTTCACTGTTTGCCTACGGCATTTCGGTGAGCCGCCGCCCCGAGGAGAAGTAGCCGTGAGCGCCAGTGTTTTCTTCTTGATTCTTGCCATTCTGGTTTGCACTTTCGTGGTGATTCAGGTGCGTCACCAGCGAATGAAGGAGCGGTACGCCGCCCTGTGGCTGATTATTGGTGCCATCATCATTGTGCTGGGTGCTTTCCCGAATCTTCTGAATGGTGTGGCGGACTTTGTGGGCGTCGCCCTGCCGGTGAATCTGCTGTTCCTGCTGTCGATTCTGCTGCTGATGGGTGTGAGTATTCACCTGACCCTGGAGCTGTCGCGCCTGTCGGAGAAGACCCGCATCCTGGCTGAGGAAGTCGCCATTTTGAAGGCGCTTCAGGAGCAGCCGGAGGGCGCCGCCGGTGCGAAGAAGCGTAACCAGCAGGATTCTTAAAAGCTTTACTGTCGAGACTTTCCATTTTTGTGAGTTGGAGTAATACCTCATGACCGTTGATATTCTGTTCCCCTACTACGGCGACGTCGCTATGATGAAGCAGGCTGTGCTGTCTGTGGTCGGTCAGACCAACCCGGACTGGCGTCTGATTGTTGTCGATGACGGCTACCCGGACGACTCGATTCCCGGCTGGTTCGAGTCACTCAAGGACGAGCGCATCACCTACATGCGTAATGAAACCAACCTGGGTGCGAACGCGAATTACCGCAAGTGCTTGACCTTCGTGGAGAACGAGCTGGTCACCGTCATGGGTGCTGATGACGTGATGCTCCCCAACTATGTGCAGTGGCTTGTGGATGCGGCGGCTAAGCACCCTGAGGCGTCTATCTTCCAGCCCGGCGTGGTTGTGATTGATGAGAATAACGGCCTGTCGAATACTCTGGTGGAGCAGACTAAGGCGTTCTACCGCCCCAAGGGTGAGACTGTTCTGCAGGGTGAGGAGCTGGCTACCTCCCTGCTGCGCGGCGCGTGGTTCTACTTCCCGTCCCTGGGCTGGCGTAAGGACGCTATCGTGGGCACCGGCTTCCGCGAGGGCCTGAACGTCATCCAGGACATGGCGCTAATCCTTGATATTACGATGCGCGGCGGCTCCCTGTACTACGACCCGCAGGTTGCGTTCATGTACCGCCGTCACGGTGGTTCTGACTCGTCCTGGCGTGCCCTGGAGGGTACCCGTTTTGAGGAGGAGCGCCGCTACTACAACACCATGGTTGAAGAGATGACTGCCCTGGGTTGGACGAAGGCTGCTCGTGTGGCTCGTATTCGCTTCTCTTCGCGTGCTCACGCGCTAACTCTGCTGCCGAAGGCGGCTCTGGCGAAGAAGTGGCAGGGTGTTAAGAACCTTGCCGAGCACGTCGTAAAGTAAAGACTTCAATCTAATAGGTGCGACCAGCAGAGAACGGAGATAGCGTGGAATCATCGGCAGAGTCCCAGCCGAAGAAAATGACTCGTGGTCATTCGATGGCAATTTTGGGATCGTCCGGTTTAGCTGCACTATCTTCTTTGGGAATTACCGTTATTGTGAAACGGTTTCTTGAGGGCGAAAGCCTGACGGAGTTCCTTCTCTTCTGGTCGCTTCTTTTTGCCCTCTACGGCGTGGTGGTAGGTATCCAGCAGGAAGCTACTCGCGCTGTGGGCACTGCACGCCGCGATGGTAAAACTGGTGCGCGTATTGCCCCCGTGGGTGCTCTGGTGGGCCTTATTGTGGGCGGTCTGACCTTAGCAACGAGCCCTCTGTGGGCTTCTGCCCAGATTCCCTTGAGCGGGTTTAGCGGTGTGCTTCTTCTGAGTGTTGGTGTGGCTCTCTACGCTATGCACATGACTCTCTACGGTGCGGCTGCTGGCCAGGAAAGCTGGTACCTCTTCGCGAGTGTGTCGGGGTTCGACGCTATTTGGCGTATCGTAGCTATCTGCGCGGTCGGTCTGGTCTCTGCACATCTCATCGGTCTTGAAGCCGCAGCGGTTTCTCCGGTGCTTCTGTGGCTGCTGATGGTGCTTCTGCTTCCAGAAGCTCGGCGAGTTTTTAGCTCTCGTGCGGATGTTTCCTCGGGTCGTCTGCTGTATAACTACACGCTGTCGATGGGGTCGTCCACCGCTAACGCGGTTCTTATGATGGGCTTGCCGCTTCTGCTGAACGTTAGCATCGATTCAAACGACCCGCTACAGCAGGTTATTTTGGCGGTTCTGATTCTGGCGATTTCGATTACGCGCTCGCCGATTATGATTCCTTTGCAGGCTTTTCAGGGTGTAGCGGTGTCTGCTTTCTTGAAGCAGCAGAACCATCCGTTGCGTGCTTTTGCGAAGCCTGCTGGTGCGCTGTTGGGTGTGGGTCTTGTGGGCGCTGTGGCGGCTTATGTGCTGGGGCCGTGGCTGTTTGGTCTGCTTTATCCGCCGAAGCCTTCAGAGGTTGAAGCGTACGCTCAGGTGGTGACTTCTCCGGTGCTTGCGCTTCTGGTGTTTGCTTCTGCTTTCCTGGCGCTTCTGGTGCTGTCGGGGTCGCTGGTGATTGCGTTGAATATGCACCGTTCGTATGTGGCTGGTTGGGTGCTGGCGGCTGTGGTTGCTTGTGTGGTGGCGGTGTCGCCGTTGCCTCTTCTGACTCGCACTCTTCTTGCCCTGTATGCGGGGCCGATGCTTGGCCTGCTAGTACATGTGGTTGCGATGGTGTGGCATGCGCGTTCTGTGTCGAATCGCGGTAACGCTGAGATGGGGAATATTTAATAAATGATGAGGGGTTGAGCAGACGAATAGTTATGCTCAACCACTCATTTCTTTATCGCTTATGAGCTGGCTGGGGCTAGGGGTATCAGCCCGCTATTCCTACTTCACACTCTGGGAACTTAGGTTAACCTATGGAAAACGGGCGGTCCGCTCCCTAGACTAAAAGGGCACATTGACAGACCGCGCGGGCCGCCCACACCGCGGCCCCGCCCCTCCCAACGGGTACACCACCGAAGGAGCCACCCATGAGCCGACGCACCGACGCGCCCGCCCGATCACCACGACGAGCCGCCCTCGCCAGCTGGATAGGCTCCGCCCTCGAATACTACGACTTCGCCGTCTACGGCACCGCCGCCGCAATCGTGCTCAACCGCATCTTCTTCCCCGAAGACACCCCCGCCATTGGCATCCTCAAGTCCATGGTGGTTGTGGGCGTCGCCTACGTTGTGCGACCCTTCGGCGCCATGATCGTTGGCCCCCTCGGAGACCGCTACGGCCGCCGGTTCGTCCTCATGCTCACGCTCTTCCTGATGGGCTTTGCCACCTTCGCCATTGGCTGCCTGCCGACCTACAGCGAGGCGGGTATCCTCGCCCCCACCCTGCTGGTCATCTGCCGCATGATTCAGGGCCTCTCCGCCGCCGGCGAGCAGGCAAGCTCCATCTCCATCTCCTTGGAGCACGCCAACGAACACCAGCGCGCCTTCACCACCAGCTGGACCCTGCAGGGCACCCAGTTCGGCTCGCTGCTGGCAACCGCCGTGTTCATTCCCTTCGCCGCCCTGCCGGACGAGCACCTGCTCACCTGGGGCTGGCGCGTACCCTTCTGGCTCTCCGCCTTCGTGGTCGTGACCGCCTGGCTGATTCGCCGCACCCTCTCCGAGCCGCCCGCCTACCTGCAGCGCGAAAAGCTCACCGAATCCCCGCTCGTGTTGGTCTTCAAGCACCATAAGCGTGCCGTGCTCACCATCGCCGTGTGCGCCATGGTCAACACCGTGAACATGGTCTTCACGACCTTCGCGCTCTCCTTCGCGACCAAGGGTTACGGCCTTGACCGCAGCACCATGCTGCTGGTGCCGGTCGCCTCCAACACTCTCGGTCTGATTGCGATTCCGCTTGCCGCCATGCTCGCCGACCGGATTGGTCGCAAGCTCGTGTTTATTACCGGTGCGGTTGCTTCTTCCTTGGTGATGTTCCCGTACCTCGGCGCGATTGCCGAGGGCAACTGGGTGGGTATCTTCGCCTACGGTGTGCTCATGCACGGTGCGCTCTACTCCATGGCGAACGGCGTGTGGCCCGCCTTCTACGCGGAGATGTTCCCGACCCGCGTGCGCGTGACCGGTCTGGCGCTGGGTACCCAGATTGGCTTCGCAATTTCTGGAGGCGTCGCCCCCGCCGTAGCGACCAGCCTCGCCGGTGCCGACCTGCATAACGCGGTGTTGCCCGCCGTGTTCACGGTCGCCATGTGCGTGCTCGTGGCGTTGGGTGCGCTAACGGCTCGTGAGGGCTACAAGAAGTCCCTTGCGGAACTGGACGTGTAGCCCACAGAATATATTCCGTATATAGAATAAATACAGGTGGGGCTGGATAGATGTCTATCCAGCCCCACCTGTATGTGGTTCTCTAAACCCCCTGCTGTGCCGCAATCAGTGCCTCAAAATGAGCCGCCATGCGCTCGGCATTCGGCTCCAGTCCGGTGAAGAGACGGAACGCATCCACCGCCTGACCCACCGCCATATAGCCACCCGTCAGCACCTCGCACCCGGCGGCACGCGCCGCGCGTACCAGCTGCGTCTCTTGCGGCAGATAGATGACATCCGCAACCCACAGACCCTCACGCAGTACCCCGGCGCTCAGTACCGACTCGCTCAACGGCATACCCGGATGCACGTGCATACCCACCGGGGTCGCATTCACCAAACCCTGAGCTTCCAGTAGAGCTTCAATGAGGCGCTCATCGTCGCCCAGCACCTCGATCCGGGTCTGCGGGAAGAGCCCGCCTAGCTGCTCCGCAAGCCCCTGAGCCTTCGCCACGTCATGCTCGAAGAGGCTCAGACGGTGCACGCCCAGACGGCACAGCGCGTACGCCGTGGCGCTACCGGCACCGCCGGCGCCCAACTGCACCACGTGCTCCAGGCGCACCGGATCCTGAGCCACCTGCGGCAGGCCGCGCTTGAGGCCCGCAATAAACCCCGAGTAGTCCGTGTTGTCGCCGTAGAAGCTACCGTCCTCGCGAATCACCACGCAATTGACCGCACCCAGAGCGCGCGCCGCATCCGAAAGCTCGTGCAGGTGCTCCATGACCGACTGCTTGCACGGGTGAGTGATGTTGAACGCGTTAAAGCCGAGCAGTGCCGCCGCATCCAGCAGCGCCGGGGCGGAGGCGCCGTCCAGGTTCAGGGCGTCCAGGTCGACGGGGCGGTACAGGTAACGCACCCCGTGCGCGTCCGCCTCCGCCTCATGCATGGGAGGGGTGAGTGAGGAGGTGATGCCGTCACCAATGAGGCCCACCAGGAAAGATTCAGTACGCAAACTCATAATCCCACTCTAAACGTCCGCTCTTCCAGACGGAACCCTGATGCTCCGCTAATCCATAAGTTACTGCGCGTCTTTGAACCGGTACCAAATATGTGCTGGAGTTGGGGGGAAGAGAAAAATATTTTATACCCCTAAGAGCGCAATATGTCTGACTTAAACTTCTCAAAGGTATAAGCTTGGTATAACTAGTTGCGCGCTGGAGCGCGCACGTGAGACTACACAGACACCGTCACAGTGAAGTGATACCGATATTCGGAGGATAGATTGTCAATGACTGACAAGGCTATGGCACACTTCGCTGGCGCCGATGAATGGGTCGAGCAGTATTTCCTGAACAGCCCCGAAGACGAGCGTGAAGAATTCACCCCGGCAGAGTTAGAGGATTTGGCTCGCACCCACCGTGCGCTAGCTCGAATCCGCGTGCCTAAGACCCCCGTTGTTGCTGCCCGCAACGACGAATACAACACCACCCTGTACGTCGCAACCGACGACATGCCGCATATTGTCAGCTCTCTGACCGCATGCCTCGCGGCGCACTTTGGTGGTTTCGTTACCATTCTTCACCCCACCTTCCTCGTAGAACGTGACCCGGAAGGTGCCATTCTGAGCCTGCGCGGCACCGGCATGCGCGGCAACCTCGCCAGCGGTGATACCGCGACCCTTGGCGTGCCCTCCCTGAAGCTCAGTGAGAACGCCCCCGAGGGCACCACGGTCGCTATTGAATCCTGGATTGCAGTCCGCCTGACCCGCTACCTCACTGAGGAAGATCAGCGCCGCTGCGAGAAGGAAATTGAGCGCGTCCTCGCTGACGTGCGTGCCTGCCACACCGACCTGGATGCCATGGTCACCCGCGTTTTCGACATGGCTCAGGCAATGTACGATTTGCGCGGCGCCACCCTGGGTCACGGCGAGGAGTCCTATGCCGCTAACCCGCGCGGTGTGGAGCCTGCCTCCCGTGTGGAGGTGGCACAGGACTTCCTGCGCTGGCTGACTCGCGGCAACTTCGTGTTCATGGGTGTTAAGGAGCGCGTCCTGGACGGCTCCTCCGGCGCTATTTCTCTGGTGGACCGCCCCGGTTCGGCGCTCGGTATTCTGCGTACCACGGAGGGTAAGAGCCGCATCCCTCTTTCGGGTGAGACTCTGGAACGCGCCCTGTTCCCGCGCCCCCTGTACATCACGAAGGCAAACTCTCGCTCCACGGTCGCCCGCAACGACTACCTGGACTACATTGGTGTGCGCCGCTTTGACCTGAACGGTCGCGTGATTGGTGAGTACGTCATTCTGGGTCTGTTTACCCGCCAGGCGTACTCCCTGCCCGCCATTGAGACTCCGCTGGTGCGTGAGCGTATCGCCATGGTGCGCCGCCGCCTCGGCTACCACCCCGGTTCTTACTCTGACAAGGCGCTTCTGGGCGCCCTGGAAGACTACCCGCGCCTGGAACTGCTCCATGCCTCCGCTAATGATCTGACCGGAACTTTCGGCGGCATTATGGGCCTGGAGGAGCGCCGCAAGACCCGTCTGTTCCTGCGCGCAGACCAGTTCAACAGGTTTATTTCCGCCGTGGTGTACCTGCCCCGGGACCGCTACAACACGAACGTGTGCGCGCGAATCCAGCGGGTGTTCCACCAGGAATTTGATCTTAGTGCCATTGACCATGAGGTGTACCTGTCCTCCTCATCGTTGGCGCGTCTATTCTTCCGTATTCGGCTCACCAACCCCAATGATGTGCCGAAGACGGATCATCAAGCTCTCGAAAAGCGACTGCAAGAAGCCGCCCGCTCCTGGGTGGAAGCAACCGCAGCTGCTATTGAGGCATGGAAACCCGGAGCGGCAGGCCGCCGACTCGCATCAGCCTGGGCAGATGCGACGAGCGCAGCCTACCGAGCCGATTACACAGTAGAACAAGCAATCGAGGATATCGTGATTCTTGAATCTCTCTCGGGCCAGAAGCCCGCCGCAATCAAGGTTGAAGCCGGCGAAGCCAACACTACCCGACTGAAGACCTACCTGTCCGCACCTCACACCCTCACCGAGCTGCTGCCGGTTATGCAGAATATGGGCCTGGTCGTTGTTGATCAGAAGCCCTACGAGTTCAAGCCTGAGGACGGCGAAGACTACGGCTACCTCTACGACTTTGGGGTCCAGTTCCCCGAAGGCGTGGACGCAAACGCTGTAGCTTCCCTGTACGAGGATGCACTGAACGCCTACCTGCTCGGTGAGCGCGAGTCCGACACCCTGGACCGCCTGATTCTGGCTGAGGGCCTGACCTGGCAGGAAGTACGTCTGTTCCGTGCCCTGAACCACTACCTGATTCAGCTGGGCCTGGGCTACACTCCGTCCTTCATGTCGAACACCCTGCTCGCTAACCCGGTCATCACCAAGCACCTGGTCGAGTTCTTCGAGGTCAGCTTCGACCCGAACAACGGTCTCAACGATGAGCAGCGCAACGCACGCCGTGAGGAAATCGAAGCAGCCCTGGTTGAGGAACTGAACCAGATCCCCACCCTGGACGCTGACCGCTACTTGCGCTCCCTCGGCAAGGTTATCCGCGCTATCCTGCGCACCAACGCATACCTGGCTGACCGCCCCGCACTCGCATTCAAGGTGGCACCGCAGGAGATCGACTTCGCACCCCTGCCCCGCCCCAAGTTCGAGATTTTCGTCTACTCCCCGCGCGTTGAGGGTGTTCACCTGCGCTTCGGTAGCGTCGCACGTGGTGGCCTGCGCTGGTCGGACCGCCGTGACGACTTCCGCACCGAGGTTCTGGGCCTGGTCAAGGCACAGATGGTGAAGAACGCTGTCATTATCCCCACCGGCGCGAAGGGTGGCTTCTACCCCAAGCAGCTGCCCGACCCCGCAGTGGATCGCGACGCATGGATCACCGAGGGCCGCGAGTCCTACAAGGTCTTCATCGGCTCCCTGCTGGACGTCACCGACAACCTCTCCGTTGGTGCTGACGGCTCCGAGACCGTTGTCCGCCCCGAGGGTGTTGTAGCACGCGACGCTGACGACTACTACCTGGTGGTCGCAGCGGATAAGGGCACCGCAGCATTCTCTGACACCGCAAACGCAATCAGCCTGGAGCGCGGCTTCTGGCTGGGCGACGCCTTCGCATCCGGCGGCTCCGTCGGTTACGACCACAAGGCAATGGGCATCACCGCACGCGGTGCTTGGGAGTCCGTCAAGCGTCACTTCGCTGAGCTCGGCCACGACGCTCAGACCGAGGAGTTCACCGCAGTCGGTATTGGCGACATGTCCGGTGACGTGTTCGGTAACGGTCTGCTCCGCTCCAAGGCAACCCGCCTGGTCGCAGCATTCGACCACCGCGACATCTTCCTGGACCCGAACCCCAATGCGGCTGTGTCCTTCGACGAGCGTCAGCGCCTGTACGATCTGCCCCGTTCCTCGTGGCAGGACTACAACCGCGACCTGATTTCCGCCGGTGGTGGCGTGTACTCTCGCGGCCTGAAGTCCATTGAGATTACCCCCGAGGTGCGCGAGGTTCTGGGCCTGGACGAGTCCGTCACCGAGCTGGCACCGACCGAGCTGATTTCTGCCATCCTCAAGGCACCGGTCGACCTGATTTACAACGGTGGTATCGGTACCTACGTGAAGGCTTCCACCGAGACCAACGCACAGGTGGGCGACAAGGCTAACGACGCACTGCGCGTCAACGGCAAGGACCTGCGCGCCAAGATCGTTGGCGAGGGCGGTAACCTCGGCTTCACCCAGCTGGGTCGTATTGAGGCTGCGCTCAACGGCGTCATCCTCAACACCGACGCAATCGACAACTCCGCAGGTGTGGAAACCAGTGACCGCGAGGTCAACATCAAGATCCTGGTGGACCGCCTCGTGGCACACGGCGAACTGCCCGTTGAAGAGCGTGCTTCCTTCATCGAGTCCCTGCAGGACGAGGTGGGCGGCAAGGTCCTCGAGACCAACGTTGAGCAGAACGTTCTGCTGCAGGGTGAGTTCCACGGTTCCTTCCTGGGCACCAACCTGTACAAGCGCCTCATGCACGACCTGGAAGAGCACGCCGGCCTGAACCGCGCCGTCGAGTTCCTGCCCACCGACGAGGAGCTGGATGCACGCCTGGAGAACACCGGTGAGCGTCTGACCCGCCCCGAGCTGTCCGTCCTGGCTGCGTACGTGAAGATTTACCTCACCCACGCACTGGAGCAGACCGACTTCGCGGACGACCCCTACCTGGAAGGCGTTCTGCGCAGCTACTTCCCGGCAGCACTGGTCGAGCGTTTCGGTCAGCACCTGGATTCGCACCCGCTGCGTAAGGAAATCATCTGCACCCGCGTCGCTAACGAGCTGGTCAACATCGGCGGTATCACCTTCGCATACCGTGTGATGGAGGAGTTCAACGTCGGTATCGATTCCGTCGCACGCGCCTTCATCGTTGCTCGTGAGCTCTTCGAGCTGGGTACCGCAGCTAAGCTGCACCGCGAACTGCCCCCGAAGACCCCGCTGGATGCATGGTTCACCGTCCTACGCGACAACCAGCGTGTTCTGGATCGTGCTGTCCGCTGGTTCATCACCGAGCGCGGCGTGGTTGCTGGCACCAGCATCTCTGAACTGCTGGAGATCTTCGGTTCCGTCGTCGAGATGCGTCACAACCTGCCCGAGTACCTCTCCGGCACCTCCCGTGAGCGTGTTCGTGCAAAGCGCGACGCAGGCGAGGCATGGGGCCTGCCCGAGGAACTCATCGTCATCTGGATTCGCGGCTTCGAGGGCTACGCCCTGCTGGACGTTATCCGTTCGGCACGTGACCACGACTTCGAGGCAACCTCGCTGGCACCGGTCTACTTCGCAACCTACGACCGCTTCAAGGTGGACGAGCTGCTCGGCCTCATCTCTGAGCTTCCCCGTAGTGACCGCTGGGAGATCCTGGCACGTCAGGCAATGCGCGGTAGCCTCTACGAGACCGCTGCAGAGCTGGCACTGTCCGTGGCTGAGGGCGCGAAGGGCGACTTCTCCACTGTTGACGGCGCCCAGAAGGCACTGGCTGAGTGGATTGAGAGCCACCCGACCCGCGTGGGCAACATTGACCGCATCCTGAAGGAGATCCGCGAAGCTGCTCCCGATGCATCCGGTCACCCGCGCCTGGCTGTAGTGTCTGTGGCACTGCGTACTCTCTCGAGCGCATCCTAATCAGCTAAGACCCTTGCGGGTCGCTGCATAAAGCATCCCGGTTCTCTCCAATCGGAGGGGCCGGGATGCTTTTGCACAGGGGGAGTTTGTACAGGGGGAGGGATACCGCAAAATCTATGCAGAAAAACCCTTCTGACAAGGAACGATACGTTTTTACACTAAATGTAGTGTGGAAATGTGTTCTAAATCCCGCCAAATATCAAGTAGAGGGTTAAGGAAACCAAAGGTTTTAGTTGATATATGCCGTATATTGATTCACGGCGGCATCACTGCAAGCTCACTGTATGCCAAAGGGACCCGGCACCATCGTCATGACGAATCCCCACCCTGCGGCACGTGAGGCGGTGCTACCAACCAAAAACACACTGCCCCTAATCTTTACGATTATTGACTGAAAGTCTGCAAGATTGTCCACCAACCACGGTACTGAGGAAAAAAGCAACAGCGCATGGCGCCTCCTCATTAACTTTCTGCTTTACGTCTCTCCGGTCGCACTGCTGACCACCGTCTTCCCCATCGTCACCCCGACCATTAACCGGTACAACCTCGATGGTGTACCCCTGATTCAGGTCATCCTTGCGGCATCCATTACCGTTCCTTGGCTCAGCCAGGCGGCCTGCCTGCCCCTGTACCGTGCTATCCAGATGGAGCACAAGAAGATTGCGGACGCCCGCGAAGGCCTGCGTATTCACGCTGAAACCCTTGAGCATCAGCTCAAGCGCGCCGAAGCACGCGCCGTACGCGCACGCATGTCCGAACCGCAGTTCCAGGACATTACCGACCTGACCGCGTTCACCCGCAACTGGCTCTACCTCTTCTTCATGACCATGCCGCTGGTACTGATCTTCGCCGTACCGGTCGCCCTCGTCCTGCACTGGACCCCGACTGCATTCGGTGCGTTCTTTGTCCTGGGTGTTCTCAACATCGCGTTCGCACAGCTGCTGGTCATCCCGAACCTCGCGAAGAACCGCATCATCTGGTTTATCGCGTGGCTTGGCTACACTCTTGCCCTGTACTTCTTCCCCGTCATCTGGTTCCTGCCGCCGCTGGTTGGTTCGCTCATCCTGCTGGTGAGCCTCGGCAAGGACCTGGTGCACCTGCTGCACTTCGCGCGCATCCCGCTCAAGGACATTGCGCTCGACGCCCTGCGTGGCTTCTTCACCGGCTCCATCATCTGGGCTGATAAGTACATGCTCTTCCTGGTTACCGGCGGCGAAATCAACGTCGTGGTAATCTACCTGAGCCTGATCCCCTGCGTTATCGCTTACAACTACTTCTTTGTGGTGGAGGCAGACCGCGTCAACGCAAGCATCCAGCACCTGTGGACCATCTTCGACCGCCTGCCCTACAAGGGTGTTCAAGCGGAGTCCTCCAAGGCTCTGCGCACCTCCAACCACGCTATCCGTAACTCCCTGCTGATTTACATCGCCAGCGCTATTGTCACCGGCATCCTGATGTTCATCTTCCTGCCGCAGTCCTACCCGCTGGCGCTCTCCGGCCTGGTCGTCGCGTTCCTCTTCGTTGCAGTGGCACTGCTGATCTACCAGATCGAGTACATGACCATGTACGTCACCGTGCAGCTGCTCTCCGCGGCGCACCTGGTGCTGCTCTTCATCTCCTTCATGATTCTGCCCAACGAGACCGGCTACCTGCCCATCATCGTGGGCGAGGCAGTGCTCACCTTTGCCTGCTACCGCGTCTACCGTCAGGCGTGGGCAGCACCCGAGTACTCCCTCTTCTGGCGTCGAGCACTCGCCTGGTAAGAACCGCACGGTCCGCGAAAGATACATACGACAATGACTGAACAGATGTACCGAAACCACTATGCGCCGCTGCAGCTTCCGGCTCCCGGCCCCCACTACAGCGACCCCGAATACCCGGACGTTGACGTCGCCATCATCATGGAATCCACCTACCCCTACCTCAAGGGTGGCGTGTCCGCGGTGGTGCACGATATCGTCTGCGAAAACCCGGATCTGACCTACGGCATTATTCACATCGCCTGGGATAAGAACTCCCCCCACGAAGACCTCTACGGCATGCCCGAGAACGTCAAGTGGGTCAAGGTGCTGTACCTGAGCCTGGAAGTCAACCGCGACGCCTTCGCGGAAGCCTGCGACCCCTCCGCACTGCGCATGAGCTTTGCGGAGCGTCAGGCGCTCACCCAGCGCCTCATGGACGGTTTCAGCGCCCTCATCGCTGGCGACGTGAACCCCCTCTGGAAGCTCTACGACGAGGGTATCAACCCCGCGACCCGCAGCTACAACCTCTTCGGCCTCTTCGGAACCCGCGAGTTCATGCAGGCGATTGCGGGCCTGGGCTTCTTGTCCGAGGTGCCCTTCGGCGAGCTCTTCTGGAAGGTGCGTGACTTCGTCTCCATCCTCTTTGCGCTCCTGCACGAGCGGATGCCGCACGCCCGCGTCTACCACGCCCACACCACCGGCTACGCGTCGCTCATCGCCGCCGCAGCCGCACGTGACCACGGCACCAGCTTCCTGCTGACCGAGCACAACCTCTACATTCGCGACACCGTGAACACCAAGCTCGAACGCAACATGGCGAAGCCCGTCACCACCGACTACGCCTTCCTCAATGAGGAGCGTGAGCACCCGGGCCTGGGCCCGGTCACCCTCGACGAGCGTGCCTGGTGTGTCTGGTTCGTCGAAATGGGACGCTTCTGCTACCCCAGCGCCGACATGGCAACCTACCTGTACCCCAAGGCTCTGGAAGAGGCACGCGGTATTGGCGCGCCCATCGACCAGATGAACGAGGGCGAGAAGGACCGCGCAATCATTCTGCCCAACGGTATGCTCATCGAGTCCGTGGCGGAAGCCTACTACGCCCGCCAGGCGGCGCGTGCCCGCATCCTCGCTGAGGGTCGCGGCCACGTGTGGCGTTTCGTGTTCATCGCCCGTGTGGTGCCCATTAAGGGCTTGACCGATCTGATTCGCTCCCTCGCGGTGCTGCGCGATCAGGGTCTGGTGAATTTCCACCTGGACGTGCTCGGCCCCAAGGACCACCTGCCCGAGTACTACGAGCTGTGCCTGCGCACCATCGAAGAGCTCAACATGGGCGAGTACATCACCTTCCACGGCACCGTGAACGTGCGTGCGATGCTCGACCGCTTCGACCTGCTGCTCATGCCCAGCTACAATGAGGGTCAGCCGATTGTGGCGCTCGAGGCGATGGCTGCGTCCATCCCGCTGGTCAGCACCGACGTGGGCGGTATGTCCCAGCTTATCGACGATGTGCTGGTCGCCCCCGACGGCCACGAAATCGGTAACTGCGGTATCTTGACCATCCCCGGCGATATTCACGGCTTCGCGGCGGCGCTGCGCACCCTCATGGAGGAGCCCAGCATCTACGAACGCTACTGTGTGAACGCCTACGACCGTATCGTCAGCTTCTTCCAGCTGCGACTGGTCATGGACCGCTACAACACAATCTACCGCGAGCTGGGCAAGCTACCCCCTCGCGCCCCCGAATTCGACCCGGAGTACGATGGCGAATAAACTCACCCGCTTAGGCGGACCCGGCAAGTTTGGTGCCTGGGTCCGCTACGGTGGTAAGCCCATTACCCAGCAGCAGCTCGATTTTGCGGTCAAGAACTACTCTGTCGCAATCCTGCAACCCTGGGAACTGGACGCGGCACGCTACCTGAAGAAGCGTGCACCTCAAATGGTGGTGCTGGCGTATAAGTGCCTGTCCTCCACCCGCTCCTACGAGCCCGGCCCGATTTATTCCTCGGGTGTGTCTTACCCGCTGGCGCAGTCGATGGCGAACTCCGGTAAGGATTTCTTCGCCCACCGCCTCAACGGCGACCGTATTGAGTGGAAGGGCTACCCCAAGCACTTCCAGATGCAGGTGTGGAACGCCGATTACCGTTGGCACTGGGTGGACGCTGTGGTGCGCGAAATGCGCGACTCACCCTTTGACGGGGTCATGGCGGATAACGACGTGGAGAACGACTACTACGGCCTGGATCTGCCCATTCAGGGCGTGGAGTCCATGACGAAGATTCGTGAGCACCTGGATTTTCTGGTCGCGTACGCCGGTATTGAGCTGAATAAGATCGGCAAGATTCTGGTGCCCAATATCGCTGAGTCGCGTCTGCGTTACGGCAAGTGGGAGCGTCACAGCGCCTACGGTGGCGGCTTTGAGGAGGTGTGGCTCGGCTGGGGTCCGAACGACTACCTGTCTTCGCCCTATGCCGTGATGCAGGGCCGTGAGATTGCGAACGGTTCGGCGGGCGAGGTGAACCTGGGTGCTACTTTTGCGGGCCTGGGTGGCCGTAGTGCCGCCTCGCAGAAGAAGGTGACGATTCTGCGTACCCCGCTGAGCGACCGCAAGGCTGCGATTACCGGTACGGATGAGAATTTCCTCTACGGTTTGGCGGGCTTCTGGGTGTTCGGTGGAGGCGCCTTCACCGGCATCAGCGCAACCCACCACGACGCCTACGACGAGATCCCGCACGCCCCGGAGCTCTCCTACGACCTGGGGGATCCGGTCGGCGGTATTATCGCTCAGCAGACCGCTCAGACTCGTGCCTTTACGGGCGGTTGGGCTGCCCTGAACACCAGCTCGAAGGATGTGACCGTGAAGGCTCCCTCCGGTCTGGTGGATGCGGCAAACCGCCCGGTGCCCTCGAGCTTCACGCTGCGGGCGCATCAGGGTGTGGTGTACCGCCGTAAGGCGTAATTGACCGCTCATCTGCGGATATAACCTCATAAACAAACCCACCGGCAATATAGCCAATTGGCTATATGTACCGGTGGGTTCGTTATATGTGTGCTAGATGAGCGGGGGTAGCTTACTTAGCGGGGTAGGAGGGGACGTCGTAGCCGCCCATACGCTCCAGAACGCGGATTACCTGGCAGGAGTAACCGAACTCGTTGTCGTACCAGACGTAGACAATTGCGGAGTCATCGGTCACCACGGTAGCCAGCGAGTCCACAACACCTGCGGTGCGGGAACCCACGAAGTCGGTGGAAACAGCCTCGGGGGAATCCGAGTAGCCCACCTGGCGGCGCAGCTCGCCGTCGATGGACTCGCGGCGGAACAGCTCGTTCAGCTCCTCAGCGGAACCTGCGGGCTTGGTCAGTTTCACGTTCAGGATTGCCATGGAGACATCCGGGGTGGGAACGCGGATAGCGTTACCGGTCAGCTTGCCTTCCAGCTGCGGCAGAGCCTTCGAAACAGCCTTTGCAGCACCGGTCTCGGTGATGACCATGTTCAGCACAGCGGAGCGACCGCGACGGTCACCCTTGTGGAAGTTGTCGATCAGGTTCTGGTCGTTGGTGAACGCGTGAACGGTCTCAACGTGGCCGCGCTCAACACCGTATGCGTCGTCCAGAACCTTCAGCGCCGGAGTGATTGCGTTGGTGGTGCAGGATGCTGCGGAGAGGATCTTGTCCTCATCGGTGATGACGTTGTCGTTCACGCCGAACACGATGTTCTTCATGTCGCCCTTACCGGGAGCGGTCAGCAGAACACGAGAAATGCCGGGGCGGCTCAGGTGCTGCTCAAGGCCCGGAACGTCGCGCCAGCGGCCGGTGTTGTCCACCAGCAGAGCGTCGTTGATGCCGTACTCGGTGTAGTCAACGGTGGTCGGGTCAGAGGAGTAAATGAAGCGAACCGGCACGCCGTTAGCGATGATGGTGCTGTTCTCTTCGTCTACCTCAATAACGCCCTTGAAGGGGCCGTGAACCGAGTCGCGCTCCAGCAGGGATGCACGCTTGACCAGGTCCTGATCACCGTTCTTACGAACCACAACAGCGCGCAGGTTCAGGCCAGAACCCAGCGGCGAGGAGGAACGCTCCAGCAGAATACGAGCCAGCAGGCGACCAATACGACCGAAGCCGTACAGCACAACGTCCTGCTCCTTGGGCTGGTCACCCTGGTGGTTCACGGAGGAACCCAGCTGCTCGGGCAGCCACATGGACAGCTCGGGGGAGCCAGCCTCGCGGTGTGCCTTGTGCAGAGCAGCAATGTTAATCGAGCATGCGCCCAGGTTCAGCTCAGCCAGAGCACGAACCAGCTCCAGGGAATGTGCGGGGTTCAGAGGTGCACCATCAATCTGGGATACAAAATCGTGCAGCTTCAGCAGCTCAATGACAGACTTGTTGACCAGGCTGCGGCCGTGAATGCTCAGCACCACACCGTTCTCGCGGTGCAGCTTACCGATGAGGGGGATCAGCTCCTCTGCGGTAGCCTCACGGTTAACCCAGGTAGCGGTTGCAGTCGTCACGTATGACCTTCTTCCTAACTTCGTCGTTGGAGGGTAGGCGCGACGGTGCTGTCGCGTCAATACCGTGCCGGGCGTTGAAGATCCGGCGTCGGTTTAAGTCTAACCCGTGTGGACCTCTCCAGAGCCTCAAAATTAGTGATATTGGGGCTAAAAGTCAGAAGAGGTAGAAGGTAGTTTGTGAACCCACACGGCAAGCCAACATAAGCCCTCAAAAGGGAAAGTAAAACCACTTTAAATACCCACAAAAACGCACGTCATGACGCGGAAAACATGAGTAGAATTGAAACCATGTTGACTGTAATCGGTGAAGCACTCGTAGACGTCGTCCACCAGCACGACGGAGAAACCCGCGCCTACCCCGGCGGGTCGCCCATGAACGTAGCCGTCGGCGCACGCCGCCTCGGCCACCCCACCAACTTCGTTGGTTACTACGGCCCCGACGCCTACGGCAAGAGCATTGACGAGCACCTGGAAGCATCCCAGGTGACCCTGCCCTTCGAGCACAGTGCTGAACGCACCTCCGTCGCCCAGGCAACCATCGGTGCCGACGGTGCAGCAGAGTACGAATTCGACATCACCTGGTCCCTCGACTCCGTTGCCGAGAAGCTCACCGAACTGGCACGCACCTCCGATGCAGTACACACCGGCTCCATCGCCGCCATGCTCGAACCCGGCGCGCACGTGGTCGCCGCAGCCTTCGAAGCAGCCCGCGACAGCGCCCTGCTCAGCTACGACCCGAACTGCCGCCCCACCCTCATCCACAACGTTGATGAGGCCCGCGCCTGGGCTGAAAAGTTCGTGTCCCTCTCCACCCTTGTGAAGGCATCCGACGAGGACCTGCAGTGGCTCTACCCCGACCGCTCCCTCGAGGACACCGCACGCGCATGGCTTGACCTCGGTGCCGAGCTGATGGTCATCACCCGCGGCGAGGACGGCCCCATCGCCTTCACCAAGAAGTACCCCGAGGGCATCAGCCAGCCCGCACACCGCGTCGAGGTTGCGGACACCGTCGGTGCCGGCGACTCCCTCATGGCGGCACTCATCGCCGGTCTGCTCGACCGCGGTATCGCCGGCGCTGAGGCACGTGCCAAGGTCGCCGCACTGACCGCCGAAGACATCGCCGACCTGCTGCGTTTCTCCGCAACCGCAGCCGGCATCACCGTCTCCCGCGCGGGCGCTAACCCGCCCACCCGCGAAGAACTGACTGCCGTACTCAACGGCTAAATAATCTACGCCTCGCCGGCGGATAGCTCACTCTGTCCGCCGGCGTCGCCATATCCACCCGCACCCCAACGCTGAGGAGCATCATGACCAACATCGGCACCGCACCCCTGCCCCGCGAACCCTACGCGGGCCTGCCCGAACTGTCCGAATTCACCCTGACCTCCACCGACGTTCAGGACGGCGGCACCGCCCCCGAATGGATGCGCTCCGCCCTCTTCGGCGTGGCAGGCGGTCAGGACCGCTCCCCGCAGCTGTCCTGGAGCGGCTTCCCCGAGGGCACCAAGTCCTTCGTGCTGACCTGCTTCGACCCGGATGCGCCGGTCCCCAGCGGCTTCTGGCACTGGACTGTCTCCAATATTCCCGCCAACGTGACCAGCATTGACACCGGCGCGGATGCACCCGCCGGCGCCCTGACGCACCGCAACGACGCCGGTGTGGCGGGCTTCCTGGGCGCTGCCCCTCCGGCCGGTCACGGCCCGCACCGCTACATTTTCTGCGTCACCGCCGTGGACGTGGAGAAGCTCGACATTGACGAGAACGCCAGCCCCGCCGTCGTGAACTTTAACCTGCTCGGCCACGGTCTGGGTCGCGCGTTCCTGACCGTCACCTACGCGGAACCGGCGGCATAGAGGCGCGCCGACATAGCGGCGCAGCCTCACCAGACCCGCGCTTTATTCAGCACTTTTATTCAGCACCGACACACCCACCACTGAAGGCAAACACTGCATGATTAAACTCATCGCCAGCGACCTGGACGGCACCCTCATCGGGCATGACTTCCGGTTCCGTCCGCGGACCCTGCGCGCCCTCGAAGCCGCACGTGCCGCCGGGATCGATATCGTCTTCGTCACCGGCCGCCCGAGCCGCTGGCTCACGCCCCTGCGTGAGCAGACCGACTTCGACTCCTACGCCATCTGCTCCAACGGTGCCGTGGTGTACCACCTGGGCGCGGACGAGGTGGAAGAAGTCAACGGCGCTGATCCGGCGGTGATTGCCCGTACTCACGAGCTGCTGGAGCCCATGTTCCCTGATGCCACCTACACCCTCGAAACCGTGGACACCGTCTACATTCAGGGCCCGCACGAGGGCGGTGAGGTACTTGAGGGTGCCCGCGTGGTGGAGGCGAAAATCGCCGATGCGCTCGAACACATCGGCTCAACCCCGGTCATTAAGTACCTGATTCGTGTGCCCGGCATGGACCCGGATATTCTGCAGGCGCGCGTGCATCAGGCGGTGGGTTCGCTGGTGTCGGTGACCCGCGGCGTGGTTGGTGAGCCGCTCGTGGAGATGGGCTCTAAGACCGTGAATAAGGGACGGATTTTGGAGAAGTTCGCGGCACGCCACGGCATTGAGGCGCACGAGGTGATGGCCTTTGGTGACATGCCCAATGACGCGGAGATGCTCTGCTGGGCGGGGGAGGGCTTCGCCATGGCTTCGGGTCAGCCGGCGCTCATTGCGAAGGTGGGGCGCACCTGCCCGTCCTTCCACGAGGACGGTGTGGCGCAGACGATTGAGGCGATGCTCGCCGAACGGTCCTAGCCGCCCAGCACTAGCTATCTAGCACTAGCTATTCAGCATTAGCCATCCAGCATGAGCGGTTGAGTGAGCTTCCGTAGACATAACTCAGACATAAACTTTTATGTCTACACATAAAAAATTTGAGTCTAGACATAAAAATTTATGTCTAGACTCAAATTTTTGTGTCTGATTTACATCTGATTTGTGTCTAATCAGGGTGGCAGTTGTGTGTCATACCCGGAAGACGCAAAAGCGGCCCGGATGGAAACCAATCCAGCCGGGCCGCTTTTCTACAGCCTACGCCTCAGGAGAATCACTCCAGCGGGCGGTCAGGCGCCTAGTGCACCTCAGTGCTCTTCTCAGGGTCGAAGGGCTCCAGCGGGTCGCCAGCAGCCTTCGTGTACTTTGCAATGAAGGTCATCAGGTGGAAGATAATCAGGGTAGCTGCGGTACCCAGAGCAATACCGGCGAAGGACAGCTCACCGAAGGTCCAGGTGTAGTCCGCAATACCCACAATCAGCGCCACAGCGGCGGTGGTCAGGTTAATCTGGTTCGAGAAGTTCACGTGGTTCTCGCTCCAAATACGGGCACCGAGCATACCGATCATGCCGTACAGCACGGTTGCGGCACCGCCCAGAACACCCGCGGGAACGGTCGCAATTGCCGCACCGAATGCGGGGAACATGGACAGCGCAATCGCGAAGATAGCAGCCACCCAGTACGCCGCGGTGGAGTACACCTTGGTCGCAGCCATCACGCCGATGTTCTCAGCGTAGGTGGTGGTACCCGAACCGCCACCCATACCGGCGATAGTGGTTGCCAGGCCGTCCGCCATGAGGGCGCGGCCGGAGTAGTCGTCCAGGTTCTTGCCGCTCATCAGAGCAACAGACTTCACGTGGCCGATGTTCTCAGCGACGAGCACCAGAATCACGGGGATGAACAGGCCTGCGAGCTCCCAGTGGAACTCGGGGGTCTGGAAGTGCGGCAGGCCAATAATGCCCTGAGTCTGCACAGCCGTATCAATCTTCGAGAAGTCAACCTCGCCGCGAATGACAGCGGTAATGTAGCCGATGCCCACACCCAGCAGGATGGACAGGCGACCAATAATGCCCTTGAAGAGCACCGAAATCAGGATGATGGAGCACAGGGTCACCAATGCGGTCACCGGTGCCACCATGAAGTTGTCCTTAGCGCTCTTTGCCAGGTTGAAACCAATCAGCGCCACAATCGAACCGGTGACGACCGGCGGCATGAGCTTGGTCAGCCAGCCGGTGCCAGCGAACTGAACAATCAGACCGACCAGGAACAGCGCGATACCCGCCATGACGATACCGCCGAGGGCACCAGCGGGGCCGTGCGAGTTCATGGCAGCCGCCAGGGGCGCAATGAACGCAAACGAAGAACCCAGGTAGGAGGGGACGCGGCCGCGGGTAATCAGCAGGAACAGGACCGTGCCGATACCCGAGAAGAACAGGGTGGTTGCCGGGGGGAAGCCGGTAATGATCGGCACGAGGAAGGTTGCGCCGAACATTGCGACCACGTGCTGCGCGCCGATGCCGATGGTAATCGGCCAGGCGAGGCGCTCGTTCGGGGCGACAAAGGAACCGGGCTTAATGCTTCGGCCATCGCCGTGAACCGACCAGTCAAAGCCGAGAAGTTTAGAGATGCTCAAAGGGGAGCTCCTGAGGTGAATGTGGTGGTGTATAAAATTCCACATAATTCTACGCGTATACAGGTGTAGGTCACAGCTAAACGGCTGTAAATATGAGCAGGGATACGTTAATTGGGGCGTATATTCTTTTATTGTGGGCGCGGTATCCCGTATATACCCCAGAATGCATCAATACCCCGTATATGCGATTTAAGGCATATGCGGGGTATTGATGCAAAGAGCGAATAAAAACACTCGCTACACACAGCTCATGAGCTTAGAGAGCGTCACGCAGGTTATCCAGGTGATCGTAACGCGCCAGCTCGTAACGCAGGTGACCCTCGGTCGGCGACTGAACCGGCAGGAACGACGCCTCACGCAGGCGACGAGCAGTCGGGGACTCAGCCACGTAACCGGCGCCTCCAACAACCTGCAGCTCGAAGTGAGTAGCAATGGTCGCAAAGTGCGAAACACCCAGGCGCAGGCTCAGCAGGTCACGACGCTCAGCACGCTCCGGCTCAGAGGCCAGGCGAACCAGTTCCTCACGCAGGCTCTGGTACTCCTCCAGAATCAGCGGGAACTCCGGACGGAACACACCCTGGGAGACGTCCAGGTGCTTAGCAGCCTCCTGCAGAGCACCGGCGGCAAGACCCAGGCAGAACGACGACTGAACCAGCAGGAACGGCGCGGTCACATCGCGCAGGAACGCCTCAATGTTGTCGCTCAGAATGTCCTTGCTCGGAACGAAAACATCCTCGAACTTCAGGGTGCCGGACTCGGTACCGTTCAGTGCCAGCAGGTTGCGGTGGTAGTCAATGCTCAGGCCCTCAACGTCCTGGCGGACCGTCACGATGTAGCGGTCCGGGTGACCCTCGGGGGCGTTCTGCACAGCCACCGGAAGAACAATCACGCCGCCCGGGTACAGGTTCGACGCCCACGACACGGAGCCGTTCAGCTTCAGACCGCCCTCGACGAGGGTACCTTCCACCTTGATCGGTGCCAGACCCGAAGCTTCCTTGTACGCTGCCGCCATGGCGGTGGTGCCGCTGACGGTTGCGTCCGCCAGGCCGGCGGGCAGTTCGCGACCCGTCGCGTCAAAGAACGCGATGGTGGAGCGGTGAGCCCACAGGGAGAACGCGGTGGAGGCGTCCTCGGTGGCGAGATCGAAAGCCACCGAAACCTGGGGGACCAGGGAACCGCCGTCGCGACCCAGAGTGATCAGGCCGTCCTTAGCGATTTCGCGCAGGTTTTCGAAGGGGGAACGCTCGCCGCGGTCAACAGCATCTGCGTGGGTTCGGGCGAGGGCGAGCACCTGCTCGCGCTGGGGGTAATCGTAGAGGGGTTCGAGGGTGAACTCGGACATGGGGTTTCTCCTAAGCGGGGAGCATCGCGTCTATGCGTGCAGCTTGAACAGTCGGTCGATGGGGGTGCTGACGGCCTTACGGGCGCGAACAACAGCTTCTTCGTCGGGTGCGTCGTAGAAGCAGAGGCACTTTGCGGTGTCTTCGCGAACGTAGGTGCGCAGGAAGGAAACCTCGGGTACTTCAGCGTACTTGGGGGCGTTTGCCTTCTTGCGGGTCAGGTACTGTTCCATGGTGATTTCTGCGGGGATGTCCCACTCAACCAGGTAGTCTGCGTCCTTCTTGAGCTTCTTGATGTCTTCGAGCTCTGCGCCGACCAGGCGGACTGCGTCGGGGCCTGCGACGGTTGCGCGTTCACCGATTGCTGCGGTGAGGTCGGGGCCGAATGCGGTGTTCTCAGCTTCGACGATGACGAAGACGATCTTGTGGTCTGCGGAGACCTGGGTTTCGATGAGCTCGGCGCCGTTGGTCAGGGACGAGTTGATGGTCTCGATGAGTGCGGTTGCTTCGTCCTTGGACGGCTGTGCGGGGGTCAGTTCTACCAGATAAAGTGCCATGATTTTCTCCTCGGCTAAGGGTTGGTGGGTCGTGCTGGAAGGTTTTCCGGCTCGTTCTGGATTCACCTTAGACCTGTGGTTGAGGGCTGTCTAGTAGATTTCTGTTCGTGGCTTAATGCGTCCTTTTTGACCCTGTATTTCGTCATGCGTGTTCACGCGGAGACATAAATCGTCACAGTTCCGTGCATTGGAACCCGCCCGTCACAGAGGCGGCTTAGAGGCGGCTTATTGAGACAATTGCCCTCGATTTTCTTATTAAGGCGCTTAATAAGAAAATCCGTGCGGATTGTCTCATTAATGAACATGCCCCGAACGCCCCTCCTGAACCTTCCCTCAGCATTCCGGGGCTCCAGCGCTCCAGCCGCCGGGCATACACCGGAGCATGCGCCGGGAACTTACGCCAGGGCATACAGCAAGGGCCCCGAACCCTTGGTAATTCAAGGATTCGGGGCCCTATTTACGCTAGGCCTATATGCGCTCGCCTACACGCTCACGCCGCCTGAAAACAGCGAGTCAGTAGTGTAGACAGGCAACTTTGCGGTTACTTCACGCCGCGCATGAGCTTCTGAACCGGCTTGTGCACCAGGAACAGTAGCACACCGGTCGCGATGGTGATAATACCCATCCAGGTGAAGTAGGGAACCTCAGTCTCCATGCTGTAGAACGGAGCCAGCCAACCGGACAGCACGGTACCCATTGCCACGGAGGTGAAGTACAGTGCCATCATGTTCACGCGGTGCGCCTTCGGTGCGAGCTTGGTCGCCAGCGAAATACCCACCGGCGAAATAATCAGCTCAGCGATGGTGCAGACGAACAGAATCAGCACGATCCAGCCGACGTTCACGCTCTGGACGCCCGCCTGAGCGAGGAAGATCCAGAACGCCAGGCCGATGATAATCAGCGCTGCGGAGAACTTCAGGGTGGTGACCGGCTGGCGGTCACCCCACTTGGTCCACAGGGCGGAGAACATCATGCCGAAGACGATGATGAAAATCGGGTTGATGGAGTTGACCAGGTTCGGGCTCAGCTCCATGCCCAGGATGTTCCAGTTGAGGCGCTCATCCGAGTACACCGCCATGACGGTGAACTGCTGCTGGTACAGTGCCCAGAACACGGCGTTTGCAATCCACAGGGGGATGAACGCGGTGACGCGGGAACGCTCATCGGAGGTGACGTCCTTAGCGCTCAGCAGCTGAGCGAACAGGGCGATAGCGCCGATGAAGATGAAGCCCATGACCCAGTTCTTGAGGTTGTCTGCGGTCATCAGACCGGTCGCCAGCAGGATGCCGAGAACGACGACGATACCGACCAGTGCCAGGAAGAAGTTACGCTTCTGGGCGCCGGTGAAGGGGGTACCCACGTGGTGCACGGAGGCGGGCAGGTTCTTGCGGGTCAGCGAGTACTGAATCAGGCCGGCAGCCATACCGATTGCGGCAAAACCGAAGCCCATGTGGAAGCCCCAGGTGCTCCAACCCCAACCGGTCAGGATCGGGCCGAGCAGTGCACCGGTGTTCACACCGATGTAGAAGATGGTGAAGCCTGCGTCGCGGCGGGAGTCGTTGTCACTGTAGAGCGAACCGACCAGCACGGATGCGTTACTCTTCAGACCGCCGGAGCCGATAGCGACCAGCAACAGACCAATCACCACGCCGGGGATGCCGGGGATGAGGGAGAGGGAGATGTGACCCGCCATAATGCCGATGGCGGAGTAGAAGAGGGTACGCTCGGGACCGAGGATGCGGTCACCGAGGATACCGCCGAGGATTGCCATGAGGTACACGACTGCACCGTACGCGCCGATAACGCCGGTGGCGAGGTCCTTGTCGAGGCCCAGGCCGCCCTTGTCGGCGGTGTAGTACAGGTAGTAGATCATGATGCCCTGCATGCCGTAGAAGGAGAAACGCTCCCACATTTCTACGGTGAACAGGTTCGCGAGCATGCGCGGGTGGCCGAAGAAGGTCTTGGTTTCCTTGGGTTCGGCACCTGTGATGGTGTTGGACATGGTGGTAATTCTTTTCTGTGCAACCCCGGGGTTCTGTGTGACCCGGGCAATATGTATTTAAGTCTATACCCTTGTGGGTGCATATGTATACATATTGTGTTCATATATTTCATAGAATGAACTCTTGGTCAGTGCATGAAAAACCATTTCGATTTTTTCGTATGCACTGCTTCTGAATCTCACAAACCCCCAAATACCGGGCTAGATGCGCCTCAGGCCCTCAACGCGATAGAGTGGAACCACAACTATGCCCACCCGGCACCTCGCCGTGCCGACCGGGCCGTCCTCATTCAATTCAAAGGAGAACCCCATGACCGCTGTACCCCAGGTTGACCCCCGCGACGTTCCCGCAGGCGCAACCATCATCGACGTGCGTGAAGACTACGAGTGGGAGGGTGGCCACGCCACCGGCGCCAAGCACATCACCCTCGGCACCATCGCTGAGCGTCTGGAAGAACTGCCCGCACCTGGCGAAGACTTCTACGTCATCTGCCACGGCGGCGGTCGTTCGAACCGTGCGGCAACCTTCCTGCGCGAGCACGGCTACGCCGCACACAACATTGCGGGCGGCACCAGCGCATGGTTCGCTGCCGGCCTGCCGATGACCAGCGAAAACGGCGAAGCACCCGCAGTCGTTCACTAAACCGCCAGTTCGCCTGCACGCCATACAATGGAGTCCGTGACTGAAACTTCCGCGGACCGTATTTTTTCTACCCCGAACGCTCCCGCTTCTGCGTCCCCTCATGCCCTGCCGAGTATTCTGCAGAGCATCCCGTGGGATGCGCAGACGCGGGAGCTTGTCGTGCGCCCGCTTCCTTTCGCGGTGAACTGCGAGGAGGCGTACCCGCTGCTGACCGGTGGCGCCGAGTATTCCTTCTGGCTGGATTCGGCGCGCGAGGAGTCGCCCATGTCGGTTGCCTCGTATGTGGGTGTGGTTCCGGCGCAGCTGTCGCCCTTGCGCGTGGATTCGGCGCGTGCGGCGGCTGAGTCTGGCGGGGAAGACCCCTTCGCCCAGTTGGAGGCGGCGCTCGCCTGCGCACCGCGCGTGCACCCGGATACCGCGGCGGCAACCGGTCTGCCTGCGGGTTTGCGTGGCGGTTACGTGGGCTATTTTGGCTATGAGGCGCGTGCCGCCATGGGCATGGAGCACGGCCACCCGGTGCCCGGATACCTGCCGGCGCATGAGGCGCCGACCCCGGATTCTCTGTGGTTGCCGGCGGTCCGCTACCTGGTGCATGAGCATGCCCGCCCGGGGGTTGCGGCGCGTAGCTGGCTGGTGGGCGATGAGTCGTGGTGTGAGGCGGCGGAACAGCTGCTGACTGCGGCGCTGACTCCGGTGCTGAGCGCGGCGGGGGAGTGCGCCTCCGAAAATACTCCCGCCAACGCCCCTGACAATGCCCCTGAGCTCGCCGAGCTCCTGCTCTTCCCGGCATCCGCAGCGGAAGCCTACATGGATGCCGTTCGTGCTAGTCAGCATGAAATCTACGAGGGTAACAGCTACGAGGTGTGCCTGACCGCGCAGACGGTCGCGCGCATCCCCAATCCGAGCCCGGAGCTTTTCTTTGAGCTGTACCGCCGCCAGCGCGCCCACAATGCGGCACCCTATGCGGCGTATTTGCGGTGCGGCGATTTTTCAGTGCTTTCTTCTTCGCCGGAGCGTTTTTTAAGCGTGGATACGCACCGCAACGCGCAAACCAAGCCGATTAAGGGCACGATTGCTCGCGGCGCCACCCCGGAAGAAGATGCCGCGGCGGCGGCATGGTTGCGTACCGATGAGAAGACCCGCGCCGAGAACCTCATGATCGTGGATCTGCTGCGTAATGACCTGTCTACGGTGTCTGACCCGGCGTCCGTGCGCGTGCCCGTGCTCATGGGCGTGGAGAGCTATTCGACGGTGCATCAGCTGGTGTCTACGGTTAGTTCGCGTCTGCGTGAGGGTGTGAGCGCGGTGACTGCCGCGCGGGCGTGCTTCCCGGGTGGTTCGATGACGGGTGCCCCGAAGCCTTCGACCATGCAGATTATTGAGGGTCTGGAGGGTCGCGCTCGCGGCGTGTATTCGGGTGCTCTGGGTTTTGTGTCGGCGGATGGTTCGGCGAACCTGTCGATTGTGATTCGCACGCTCGTGGCGCACGATGAGGGCACGGTGACTCTTGCCGCGGGTGGCGCTATCGTGGCTGATTCCGACCCGACCGCCGAGTATGAGGAGATGCTGACGAAGCTGCGTGCCGCGTTGCCGCCGTCGGTGGGTCGCGTGGTGGAATAACCTAGCGCTGGAATAGCACAGGGAATAGCCTGCGCCGCCTGCACGTGAGCCGCTACACTTGAACTATGACTAAGCTTTCTGAAAACCTCCCCATTGAAGAAGCCCGTGAACGCCTGCGCCAGCTGATTATGGAGCTGGCTGTGGTGCGCGGGCACGTGGTCCTCGCCTCCGGCAAGGAAGCCGACTACTACGTTGACCTGCGCCGCATCACCCTGCACCACGAGGCTTCTCGCCTGGTGGGTCAGGTCATGCTGGACCTGCTGGATAAGAACGGCATCGAGTTTGAGGCTGCTGGCGGCCTGACCATGGGCGCTGACCCGGTGGGTACCGCGATTATGCGTGCCGCTGGTGATCAGGACCGTGCGATTGACGCGTTTGTGGTGCGTAAGGCTCAGAAGTCTTACGGCATGGGTCGTCAGGTGGAGGGCCCCAGCGTTGAGGGTCGCCGCGTGGTTGCTGTTGAGGACACCTCCACGACCGGTGGTTCGGCGCTGACTGCTGTTGAGGCGCTGCGTAAGGCTGGCGCTGAGGTTGTGGCGGTTGCTGTGATTGTTGACCGTGCGACCGGCGCTAAAGAGCATGTGGAAGAGGTTGCGGGCGTCCCGTGCCTGTACGCGTACTCGAAGGATGAGCTGGGCCTGGACTAGTCTCTACTAGGCTGGATTCTTAGGATCTCGTGATTTTTTAGACGTTCCGCTGCGGCGGGTGAACCCGTGCCGCTGGCTACTGTGTGTGGCTGGTGGTGCGGGTTTTTGTCTGTAAGATGGCTCTGTGGGCGCCGGTGTGGCGCTGGTTGTTGGTGTGAAGGTGGTTGTGATGGTTGAGAATCGTGAGGCGGCTGAGGCTGTGCCTGCGGAAGAGGCTGTAGCTGAGGTTGTTGAGGGTACTGAGCAGGGTACTGCCCGTTTTGAGGTGGGTGTGGGCCCGTGGGAGGGCCCGTGGCCCGAGGGTGACCATTGGGATGAGGAGCTGCTGCGTGAGGGCGACCGCCGTAACGTGGTGGATAAGTACCGTTACTGGTCGATGGACGCGATTATTACTGATTTGGATACGCGTCGCCATGATTTTCATGTGGCGATTGAGAATTGGCAGCATGACCTGAATATTGGCACGGTGGTGCGTACTGCGAATGCGATGTTGGCGAAGGAGGTCCATATTATTGGGCGTCGCCGCTGGAATCGTCGTGGTGCGATGGTGACGGATCGTTATCAGCATGTACGTCATCATCCGACGATTGAGGATTTTGTGGCGTGGGCGCAGGCTGAGGGTCTGGAGATTATTGGTATTGATATTTTTCCGGATTCGGTGCCGCTGGAGACGTATGATCTGCCGAAGAAGTGCGTGCTGGTTTTTGGTCAGGAGGGCCCGGGCTTGTCGGAGGAGTTGCATGCGGCGGCTAGGGATACTCTGTCGATTGAGCAGTTTGGGTCGACGCGTTCGATGAATGCGGCGACGGCTGCGGGTATTGCGATGCATGCGTGGGTTCGCCGCCATGTGTTTGGCCAGATTCCGTCGTAGCCTGGCGGCTGTTTATGAGGTGTTTAAAGGTTCCGATGCGTTGCGTGCGCGTCGGAACCTTTTTTGCTGGGGGTTTTTATTGGGGATTGGGTGATTTTTTGTTTGGGTGGGGTGTTGAGTTTTTCACATGAATGTGGATACCCACGGGGTTTGATGCATTGTTTGTGGTGGGGTTGCGTGATGTTATCTGGATTTTTCGTCTTGTAAATGTAGTAAATAATATTTGAATATATCTAAAGCGGGTAAAGCACATATTATCACATAAGTGATTTATCTCACTAAATAAATAGTCTAGGTGTGCTAGTGTTAATTCAAGTCACAGGGAATATGAGAATCGCACTCTCAATTTCAGTTTGGGGCATGCGATGGATTTCCTGACTTCGACTCGCCAATGGTTGCGGGTTGTGGGTATGAATGACCGTGACGTCATTCTTTTGAAAGGAGATTCTGATGAGGATCTTTAATAAGTCTCTTGCTGTTGCGGCCTGTGTGGCTGCGGTGACTTTTGGTGCGGTAGCACCTCCGGCACATGCGGGTGTTATTTTCTATTCGGATGCCAATTTCCTTGGGTCCCGTATGCCCACTGAGGGGACGAACCATTTGAGTTGGATGAGTGACCGTGCATCTTCATTGCATTCTGATGGGTGTCGGTGGCGCTATTACGAAGACGTCGACTTTGCGGGTCGCAGGTTTGATTCTTCTTCCGACCTCAACTATCTTCGGGGTCTAAGCCATGCGGGTCTCCATTGGGGCGAGACTTGGGATGATCGTATTAGTTCTGTTCACAAGGTACACTGCGACGACTAAATGTGATGGAGGAGCCCAATGTTTGTGGGCTCCTCCTGACTTTCTTGATTGAAAGGAGTTGGTAACAATGAAGAAATCTTCTGCTCTGTTCGCCTGCTTTGCTTTAGCTTTAAGTTCCTGTGCCGCTACGCCTAAAGATACTAGCCTCAAAGCCCAGCTGGATTTTGAAAATAACTATATTACTCTTCCGCTCGATGAATACGACATGAGTGACCAGGCCCTAGATATAACATATAGGGCGTCATTGTTGATTCGTAAAGAGTGCTATGCGAAAAAAGGATACGATTTTGAAATTCTAGAAAACGGCTGGGTTTCTGGCAAAGCCGCCCAGTATGGCCTCTGGAATGTGAAGCATGTGGCGAATCATTTTACGTTCCTCAAAGTCGGAGAAGAGCAGGATAGGATTTATAAGAGCATCCCTGAAGACGTCAGGGCCAGCTGCCGCGAAGAGCATCGGGAAGAACTGGATATGCTCTATTTTGATGTGGCTGATGAGGAAAAGTACCGCCCTGTCGGTCGTATCCGTAGTGAAGCGTACCTGCGTGCGCAGGCTGACCCTGAATGGAAGAAAGCCCGCTCAGATTGGTGGGACTGCCAGCGTCAGGAAGGGTTGACTCCTCGCACTGGGGACGGTGAATGGACGAGTAAAGAATTGGCCAGTCTGAATGCTGATGATCCCAAAGTGTTGGAGGAGGTTATTCGCCTGGCAACCATTGAAGCTCAATGTAGTGAGAAGGTGAGGTTGGCTCAGCGTTTGGGTGATATTGAGGCGTCCTATCAGGGTCCTTTGATTGAGAAGAATCAGGCGTTGCTGAATGATTTGAAGGCCTATCGTGATGCGAAGATAGCGAAGGCGCGTGAAATCATCGCCACCCGCCAGTAGCCACACCCACCTGAAAGGTAGAACGGGTGAACCAGTCGCAGAATGCTCACAAGTTGCCCATAAGAAAATCTGCCCACACAAAAATTGCACAAGAAGGAGCCGGGGAGTGTTACCACTCCCCGGCCCTCACTTTATTCACTCTCAACCTCGCAGCCCATGCCGGCGCACCTTACAGGCCCACCAGCTCAAGGCCACTCAGCGTCAGGCTGCTTAGCCCTTTAGCCCACCGGAACGTTAACGTTCACCAGCGAGTACAGATCCTTCGGATCATCCGGGCTAGCAACCAGGTCAATGAACTGCTGCAGGTCGGTGTCCTGCGTAGCCGCACGGGCATAACGCAGACCCGAGAAGTCAGCAATCGCGAAGCCCACCGAGTCGAACAGGGTAATCTGCTCATCCGACACGCGGCCCGGCTCCTCACCGGTCAGAACCTTCCAGAACTCCACCACCGGGAAGTCCGGGTCCTTCTGCTGAATCTCGCCCTCAATGCGGGTCTGCGGCGGGAACTCAACAAACACGGTGGAGCGGTCCAGAATTTCGCTTTCCAGCTCGGTCTTGCCGGGGCAGTCGCCACCAATAGCGTTCAGGTGCACGCCGGGCTTCACCTGGCGGTCCAGCAGAACCTTCGCCTGCTGCTTATCGGCGGTGCAGGTGGTAATAATATCGGCACCCTCAACAGCCTCATCCACGTCCTTAGCCAGGTGGATGCGGAAGCCCAGCGGCTCCAGGTTGCGGCGGAACTTCTCCATCGCGTGCGGGTCAATGTCGTAGACGGACAGGTCCTCAATGCCGAGCACCGCGCGCATACCCAGCGCCTGGAACTCAGACTGAGAGCCGGTACCAATCATCGCCATCTTCTTCGAATCCTTGCGTGCCAGGTGCTTAGCAACCATGGCGGACACGCCAGCGGTACGCAACGCGGTCAGCAGGGTCATCTCAGCCAGGAACACGGGGTAGCCGTTGTCCACGTCAGCGAGCAGACCGAACGCGGTCACGGTCTGGAAGCCGCGCGCCGGGTTCGACGGGTGGCCGTTCACGTACTTGAAGGAGTAGGTGATGTTGTCAGAGGTGGGCATCAGCTCAATCACACCGAAGGGGGTGTGGGAGGCAACGCGCGGAATCTTGTCGAAGCTCTGCCACTTCTTGAAGTCTTCTTCGAGGAAGTCGACCATGCCGGCAATGATGTTGCCTACGCCGTCCTTCTGAATCCACTTCGCCATCGAGGCGACGTCAACAAATTCCACCGCGTGTGCGCTAGGACGTTCAGTCATGATTTTCTCCTTTGAATATCTGCACAAAACTTCTTTGTGCATCTGGTGGTCACTGCGGATATCTATTATCTCAAAATATATTGCAGGACACACCGTATTAGAAATGCTGTAGATATGTACTTTGCTTTATGTATTACACGGATGTAATACGGAACGAACACGAAAAGACGTGCAGGGAGGGGGTTCTAGAACTCCTGGAACCTACGGGCTAGGGTCTAGAACCCCCTCATCGCCTTCACCGGGATTTCACTGGGATATCACGGGATCGGAGGCTGCCGTCGGGTTAGTTGCCCTTCGGCTTGTCCTCGTCCTCAGCGTCCAGTTCACCCAGGTCAATGTGGGTACGAGGCTCCGGAACGAGCTTCTTCACCACGGGGCGGGCAGCAATCACAGGCACGGAACCGGTGTAGCCTTCACGGACGCGAGCAATCTCGTTGACGCGGTCACGAACCGTGTACCAGCCGATAATCAGCAGCGGGATAACCAGCAGCAGCGATGCCAGGGTGTAGGTGCCGACCGGGTAATCCAGAGCCATCAGCACCAGCACAACAGCGAGGAACACCATCACAGCCCAGTCGCTGAAGCGACCGCCGGGTGCGCGGTAGTTGGGGCGCTTGTACTTGCCCTCGCCAACCAGCTTCAGGTACTTCTGGTGCGACATTGCGATAGCCGCCCAGCTAGCCATAGTGCCCACGGATGCGATGTTCAGCACGACCTCGAACGCCTGCTCGGGAACGAAGAAGTTCAGCACAACGCCGAAGAGGCCAATCACACCGGTCAGCAGAATACCTGCCACCGGAACGCCGGAGCGGGACACCTTGGTGGTGAACTTCGGTGCCGAACCTGCAACACCCATGGAGTGGAGGATACGGCCGGTGGAGTACAGGCCAGCGTTCAGCGAGGAAGCAGCCGCGGTAATAACGACCAGCTGCATAATCGGTGCGGTACCGTCAATGCCGATAGCGTCGAAGAAGGTCACGAACGGCGACTCTGCGTCCTTGTAAGCGGTGTAGGGCATGAGCAGGCAGAGCAGAACCACGGAACCAACGTAGAAGATCGCGATACGCCAGATCACGGTGTTGATAGCGCGGGGGATAACCTTCTCAACGTTCTTGGTTTCACCACTGGTGGTGCCGACCAGCTCAATACCGGCGTAGGCGAACACAACGCCCTGAACCACGATAAGAGCGGGGAGAATGCCGTTGGGGAAGAAGCCGTCATTGGCTGCGATAAGGCTCAGTCCGGGGGTGACGCCGTTGATGGGCTCACCGAAGACTAGGTACCAGATACCAACTGCCATGAAGGCCAGCAGAGCAAGAATCTTAATGAGTGCGAACCAGAATTCCAGCTCACCGAAGATCTTCACGGAGATGAGGTTCAGAGCCACGGTGACGATAACGACGATGAATGCGCTAAGCCACTGGGGAATATCTGCGAAGAACTGGTTGTATCGACCGAACCAGCTGATGTAGATAGCGATAGCGGTGGCGTCAGCAACGGCGGTCATTGCCCAGTTCAGCCAGTACAGCCATCCGGATACGAATGCGGCCTTTTCGCCGTAGAATTCGCGGGTGTAGGAGACGAAGGAGCCCGAGGAGGGGCGGTGAAGGATCAGCTCGCCGAGGGCTCGAAGAATCAGGTAGCCGAAGAAGCCGATGACGGCGTAGATGACGGCGAGCATGGGGCCCGCGTCCTGCAGGCGGCTACCGGTGCCCAGGAACAGGCCGGTACCGATAGCGGAACCGATGGCAATCATCTGGAGCTGACGTGCGCCAAGCCCCTTGTGGAAGCCTTCCTGTTCGTGTGCGAACGGGTCGTCTGTGGGAGGCTTGGTGTACTGATCCGCTGCAGAAGTCTGCGGGTTCTTGTTCGGTGAGGTGCTCATGCTATACCTCCTTGGATAGTTACGTCTGAAGCACGTGCTACACGAAATGTGGTTGGGAACACGCCTGTGAGTTGTAACGACTATAGCACGGTAATTTAGGTAAATATAACCCGCATCACGCGACAATTTATATACATATAATGCATATCTTATGAAAATGTTTGGTTCATGTTGTATTGTGTGGTTTTAATTGTTTTGTGAAATAGATTATTTGAACTTTGAGTCTAAAAAATCAATTCCCCTACCACCGCACAGCACAAGAGCACCCACAACGGGGTGCTCCAGCAACATATTCAAAACGGAGGCTTAGCCCTCCATTAGGCGATCAATCTTCGCCCGCAACGCGCGCTCACGACGATTCAACCACCACCAGCTCGGCCAACGCATCAACGACTTACGCCCAACCTGCACGACCGAGGGGAGCTTCGCCTCCGCAAGCGCCACATCAATCTCGTGGTCGCTCGCGCCCTCATCACGCATTTTCTCCATCAACTCAAGGGATTTTGCCATATCGCCATGCCCCAAAACATGCCGACTCTTACGCTCCAGAACCTCATCCAACCGAGCGCGCACCGGGGCAATAGCCGCCGCATTCGGATGCTCACGCTCAGCACGACGCTGCGCCTGGCGGGCACGCTTCTCACGCTTCGCGTCGAGCTGTTTCGGATTATTTTTAGCGCTCGCCTTGCTCATGGGAGGATCCTTTCGCCGCATTCAGGGTGACGTGTACGCTGACCTGCACGCACAGAAGACATTTAGTCATTAACACCTCTACTTTACCGCGGTATTTGGCAGAACTTTTATTGCAGTAAACCCAAAAAAACCCACAAAAAATTAACGATAAATAAGTCGTATCTTGGTAAAATAGTGCGAGTAGGAGGCGTCTCGCGCGCCAACAAAATATGGTGAACCGGCCCTGCCTCGGTAACCGGTCGCATCTATCCAAGGAGTCAGCATATGGCTATTGCAACCCCCGAAGTTTACGCAGAAATGCTGCAGACCGCGAAGGAAAAGGGCTTCGCGTACCCCGCAGTGAACGTGACCTCCTCCCAGACCCTGAACGCTGCAATCCGCGGCTTCGCAGAGGCTGGCTCGGACGGCATCATCCAGGCATCCACCGGCGGTGCAGCATACTGGTCTGGCGCTTCCAAGAAGGACATGGTCGTTGGCTCCCTCGCCTTCGCAGCATACGCACGCGAAGTTGCTAAGCAGTACGACGTGAACATTGCACTGCACACCGACCACTGCCCCAAGGACAAGCTGGAAGGCTTCGTTCTGCCCCTGCTGGCAGAGTCTGAGAAGGCTGTTGCTCGCGGTGAAGACCCCATCTTCAACTCCCACATGTGGGACGGCTCCGCAATCGACCTGGACGAGAACCTGAAGATTGCTGCTGAGCTGATCGAGCGTACCTCCAAGGCAAAGCTCGTTCTCGAGGTTGAGATTGGTGCCGTTGGTGGCGAGGAAGACGGCGTTGAAGGCGCTATCGACGACTCCCTGTACACCACCGTTGCAGACGCAATCAAGACCGTTGAGGCAATCGGCCTGGGCGAGAAGGGCACCTACATGGCTGCTCTGACCTTCGGTAACGTTCACGGCGTGTACAAGCCCGGTAACGTTCACCTGCGCCCCGAGCTGCTCAAGGAAATCCAGACCGAGGTCGGCGCTAAGTACGGCAAGGGCGACAAGCCCTTCTACCTGGTCTTCCACGGTGGCTCCGGCTCCACCGAGCAGGAGATTGCAGACGCAGTGTCCTACGGCGTTATCAAGATGAACATCGACACCGACACCCAGTACGCATTCACCCGCCCCGTCGCAGGCCACATGTTCAGCAACTACGACGGTGTGCTGAAGGTTGACGGCGAGGTCGGCAACAAGAAGACCTACGACCCCCGCGTTTGGGGTGCAGCTGCAGAGGCAGGCATGGCCGCACGCGTGGTCGAGGCTTGCCAGCAGCTCGGTTCCGTCGGTACCTCCATCAAGTAAGGTACTGTTCGCCCGCCGCGGCTGCCTTAGCCGCTGCCGGGTGTGAACCTAAGCTTCGTTAAGCGAAAGCGGTGCCCGCTTCCTCATCACGAGGAGGCGGGCACCGCTCTTTTATGTATCTAGAACCGGGCAAGCTTATTAGAACCGGGCAAACCTAGCGTTTGCAGCGAATCTTAGCGGGGCTCTCAGCGGGGCAGGGGTGGGTTTACTTGCCGCCGCAGCCGCAACCACCGCATCCGCAGCCGCCAGACTTCACAGCCACCGAACCGGAGGTGGGAATACCGTCGCCGGTGTCGCCACCCATGAGGTTCACGCGGTTGCCAATCTCGGGGCCGCCGACCGGCTGGGGCGCCTTACCCGCCAGGGTCGCCGCGAAACCGGCGGGCTCCGCCAGGGGGCTCAGGTTCGGCACCATAGATGCCGGGGAGCCGGACGGGCCGCACGCAGCCGCTGCCGCGTTAGCCTTCGGCTGGGCGACCAGGTGGGCGCGGGAGAAGCGCTTAATCTGCTCGGCGGTCGGGTACGCGAAGGACACCTTCACCTCACCGTTGACGAGCATGAGCGGCAGAACCTCGCGGCCGTTCATCTCAATCTGCTCGGCGACCGGTGCGCACTCTTCAAATGCGGAAGGGTAGGAGTCGGTGGAGTACACCTCAATGTCCACGCCCGAATCCAGTGCCTCCTGCGCGGCACCCAGGAAGATGGAACGCTCCATATCCTGCGGATCCTCCGGGTTCTCGCCGGGGCCCGGAATAAATACTTCAAGAACGGTCTCAGCCGCTTCAGTCATCAGTTCAGCCTTTTCTCTTATCGGCACCGGCTCGGGGGAGGGGTGCCACTCCTTCACTAAGTGTACTCGCGACCTCAAGAGTGCAGAAGTGTGAGTTGAAGTTCCAGATTTGCGGAATATTTGCAGAATTCGAGTCGAATGACTCTCAGCTCTTCGACTGCCGTGTCAGGTGTTGTATTCTGAGTGCATATGCACCGAGTGTGCGAACCCTGCAAATCAGGCAGGCGCCGCCCCGGTGTGAAACCAAGAAGGCAACGACGCCCGCATCCGACGCGGACGCATCAGCGCTACAAATACACGCTATTCATAGCGCCACACGACCAGAAGGAGCATATATGTTCGGTTTCGGCAAGAAGAAGAAGGAAGCTGCCGCACAGGAAGCATCGTCCGCAGACGTTTACGTCGCGCCTGTTACCGGCGAGTACCTGCCGCTGAGCGAAGTCTCCGACCCCGTTTTCTCTCAGGGCGTTATGGGCGACGGCTACGCAGTGAACCCCACCGCAGGCACCATCGTCGCACCCGTTGCAGGTACCATCGCACTGATTCAGGACACCCTGCACGCATTCATGCTCCGCACCGAAAACGGCGGCGAGGTACTGGTCCACATCGGTATCGACACCGTTGAGCTCGGTGGCGACGGCTTCACCAAGATCGCTAACGTAGGTGACAAGGTTGAGGCAGGCGCACCCATCATTGAGGTCGACTGGGCAGCAATCGAGGGTCGCATCCCCTCCAAGGAAACCATGGTGATGATCACCAACACCGCAAAGTTCAACATCTCCAAGGACTCTGAGTCCCGCCGCCCCGTCGCAGCCGGCGACCGCGTCGCTCAGGCAACCAAGAAGTAAGCTGAACCAGCGAAAATAGCTCAGCTTCAACCGCGGTGAAAACCCGCGAAAACACTTAACGCAAAAGGTCGCGTTCTGCAGGCTCAATCGGTCTACAGGCGCGGCCTTTTTCGTTATACGAGAAATTTTAACGCCGCATGAAATGCCGCTATGAAAAGCGGCGGAAAAGGAGGAACACATTCACCCGCATAACACAGCGGGCAAGAATGAGGCGCGCATGATACCCTATTTGCCTGTGAACGTAGTGAATTACCGATAAAAAATCGTTATGCTACTTAGAGTTGTAGTTTGAGTTGGGAGAATCCGGACCCTCAGCTATAAACCAAAACTTCAATGACCAGCCACACACATTACGCTCAACTCATAAACGAAAAAAGGACCACTACGGTGACTGCATTCCCGAAGACCTCTAAGAATCTGAGCCGCCGCGGCTTCATCGGTGCCTCCGCACTGGCACCCGCCGCCCTCATGCTCCAGGCAGGCGAAGCCCACGCCGCAGCCAGCACCCGCGCACAGCTCGCGGCAGTACACAGCGGCTCCCCCGCACATCAGCTGCTCTACAAGACCGATGAATTCTTCATCGCCCACCGCGGCGCCGGCAACATCAGCCCCGAGCACACCGCCTACGCCTACGCAGAATCTGTACGCCGAGGCGCCCTCGCCGTCGAAATTTCCGTACGCACCACCAGCGACGGCCAGTTCGTCTGCATGCACGATACCAACATCAAGCGCACCACCGGTGCGTCCATGGACGTGCGCGGCCACACCCTCGCCGAACTGCGCCAGTACAAGGTCAACATGCGCAAGAACCTGGGCGAGAAGACCGACTTGTACAACATCCCCACCCTCGAAGAGGCCATCGCCGCAATTAACGCCGTGCCCGCAGGTGGCGAATACGCCTCCGTCGGCGGCAAGAAGGTCGTGCTGTTCCTCGAAGCGAAGGACGGCCCCGCACAGGCAGGCCTCGTCAAGTTCATCACCGAACGCGGCCTGCAGCGCCGCACCGTCATCAAGATGTACCGCGACGGCAGCGGTGGCTTCAAGCCCACCTCCAAGTACCTCAAGCTCGCCAACTCCGCAGGCTGCGCCACCTGGTGCTACTTCGACGGCGGCGACCCCATCGACAAGATCTCCGCAATGGCACGCCACGAAAATGTGGACGCCATCGGCGTACCCTACTACGAGAAGCCGACCGGCGCAGCCCACGGCTCCATGAGCGAGGAGAACGTACGCACCCTCACCGGCCTCGGCAAGGCAGTCATCGTCTGGGAAATCCACCGCCGCTCCGCCTACGAAAAGTACAAGGCACTGGGCGTGAAGGGCTTCATGTGCCCCGACCCCTACTGGGTAATCGGTGACCCCTTCGACTCCAGCGTCAAGATCAAGACCGGCAAGCGCCCCCACGGCATGCTGCCCGCCGACCCCTCCGTCGCAGCGGACATGCCCGACCTGACCGGCACCGCCATCGTGCACAACCAGCGCTACGACGAATCCGTACTGCTCGGCCCCCTGGCGAACTACACCACCCGCGACAAGTACACCCTCGACTTCTCCATGAAGTGGACCGGCGCACTGCCGAAGCAGGACGGTCACTACGGCTACATTGCGTTCGGTCGCGAACACGACGGCCCCTTCGGCATCGGCAAGAAGTTCGCCGCAAACCAGGAAGACGGCACCTACGTGTTCGCCATCCGCCCCAACTACAACGGCGGCTCCGTAGCGCAGATCCTCTGCTTCGAACCCAAGCAGACCAGCCCGCGCGTACTGCACACCATGAAGCTGCGCCAGAAGGTCACCACCGGCCAGGCACTGAACTGCAAGATTGTGGTGAACAAGAACAGCTTCTACTACACGGTCAACGGCCAGTACTCCAGCCCCATCAACCACAGCGCCTACCGCGGCCCGTACGTACACTTCGGCCGCTTCCACGGCACCAACGATGGCGGTCCTCTGGAGCTGACTCGAATCGAGGCACGTCAGTCCTGGATTTGAGAAAATCGGTGGGCATAGTCCACCTGGGTGCCCGCCTCACCGCCCGCTAAGCGGTGAAGGGGGGTACCGGGCAGAGCGGATGCAACACCGAGCATCCCTTCCGGGCAACGCTTTCCATAATTCCTAGCTCCATGGTTATTCGCTAGGCGCTCGCGCGCCGGGCGAGAATCCACCCGAGGAATCTACCCGAAGGGGGTCGTATCCAACGCGGATGCGGCCCCCTTCGGCGTGCCCGCGGTCTTTCAGGGTGGGGAGAGGGGGAGGGGGAGAGCGGAGAGCGCAGGCGAGGATAGGGCGCGCGAGGACGTGTAGGCGTGGGAGTGGAGAGGGCGCGGGGCAGGTTCGAGGGGTAAGGGAGCGTGCGGGACTAGAATTAAAAGCGTCAGAGTCGACCGCACCGGCCGCCCCAACCCGAAAGGCACGCCATGACCACCTCACCCGAAAGCTCCGCTCAGAAGCCCGCAGAGAATCCCGCCGCGAAGTCCGCCCAGCTGCGAGGCCGCACCGAACCGCACGTGCACAGCTTCAACATGCCGCAGATCGAACCCATCGACCCCTACGAGCGGCCCTCCTACCCCTTCTTTTACGTGCCCACCGACCTGCTCCTCGGCGGCAGCTGGGTCACCGGCGACAACGGCTCCTTCCCCGTGCACAACCCCTCCTGCGGCCAAATCCTCGCGCACGTCGCCGACGCCAGCGTCGAACAGGGCATCGAAGCGCTCGACGCCGCCTGCGACGCCCGCACCTCCTGGGCGGCAACCAGCGTCCGCGAACGCGCCGACATCCTCAACCGCGCCTACACGCTCATGACGCAGCGCACCGAAGTCATCGCCCGGCTCATGACCCTCGAAATGGGCAAGCCCCTCGACCAGTCTCGCGGCGAGGTCGCCTACGCCGCGAACTACCTGCGCTGGTACGCCGAAGAAGCCGCCCGCAACTTCGGCCGCACCGCCACCGCCCCCGAATCCGGGCTGCAGATCACCACCGTACGCCGCCCCGTGGGCCCCTGCCTGCTGATTACCCCCTGGAACTTCCCGCTCGCCATGGCGGCACGCAAGGTCGCCCCGGCGCTCGCGGCGGGCTGCACCGCGGTACTCAAGCCCGCCTCCCTGACCCCGCTCAGCTCCCTGTACTTTGCGTCCCTGATGCGTGAGGCGGGCCTGCCGGACGGCGTGCTGAACGTGGTGACCACCAGCCGCACCGGCGAGGTTGTCTCCGCGCTGATGGCTGATGAGCGCCTGCGGAAGGTCTCGTTCACCGGCTCCACCGCCGTGGGCCGCACCCTGCTCGCGCAGGCCTCGCAGAACGTTCTGCGTACCTCCATGGAGCTGGGTGGCAACGCCCCGTTCATCGTCTTTGAGGACGCAGACATCCCCGCCGCCGTGGAGGGCGCCTACGCGGCGAAGATGAGGAACATGGGCGAGGCGTGCACCGCCGCTAATCGATTCATCGTGCACGAGGACATTGCCGAAGAGTTCACCCGCGCCTTCGTGGAGCGCATGGAGGCGACCGTCGTGGGTGACGGAGCCATCGACGGAACCGAATGCGGACCGCTAATTCAACCTTCAGCGGTTGAATCCATGCTTTTTATGGTCGAAGACGCCCTGGGCAAGGGCGCGCTCCTCGCCTGCGGCGGTTACATTCCCGAGCTGGACTCGAAGGTTTACGGCAACACCGGCGGCATGCCCAGGAACCTCAACAAGGGCAACTTCATCCGCCCCACCGTGCTGACCGGCGTGACCGATTCGATGCGCGTGTGGCGTGAAGAAATCTTCGGCCCCGTCGCTCCGATTGCCACGTTCAGCGGCTACGGTGAGGAGGGCGAACGCGCCGCCCTGAAGCTCGCCAACGACACCGAGTACGGCCTGGCGGCGTACGTGTACACGAGCAACCACCCGCGCTTTACGCGCATGGCGGCTGGCCTGGAGTTCGGTCTGATCGGTTACAACTCCGGCGTTATCTCGAATGCGGCAGCCCCCTTCGGTGGTGTGAAGCAGTCCGGTATGGGTCGCGAGGGCGGCCCCGAGGGCCTGGAGGAGTACACCGAACTGCAGTACATCGGCGCGCCGAACCCGTTTGCCGGATAAGTCTGAGGTTCCGGCTACGCCGAACTCTGGATGCAGTGAACTCTGGATGCAGTGAAGCCCCGGCGGGTACCCGAGAAGGTGCCCGCTGGGGCTTCATGCTGTCTAATCATGCGCGGGTGCTAGAGCTGGCGCAGTGGTTAGAGCTGGCACTACCTAGAGTTGGTGCAGAGATTAGAGCTGATGCAGCGCGAGCAGCTCGCGACTGAAAGCATCCGCGGGACCCTTGCCGCAGGAATTGGGGCGCGGCTCCAGGGTGACCCGCACGAAGAAGGTGACCCAGGTGCGTCCGTCGGTGTGGGTGGTGAGTGCCGCCTCCAGGGTAGGATGCTCGGCGGTATCTACTGGGGGCTCGACGCCAGCCTCGCCGAGTGCGTTCAGCGCCTCCGCTACCGATGTTTCACGTGAAACCAAACCTCCAGAGGTTACTTCTTCACCCTTTTTCTCCAATTCGAGGCGCACGGCAACCTCCGCCGCCTGCTCCACCGGGGTATCCGTGCTGCGACCACGCAGACCGTGCAGCGACGGAATAGCGCGACCCGCCAGCGACAGGTACGCCGCTAGCGCTGAAGGCTCCGAGAGGCGACCGTAGGTGTAGCCGGTGGGCAGCATAATGCCGACCGGGGCAAAGCGGTGACCACCCGTATGCGAGCACTCCCAGACCGCGTTTGCCGGCAGGATATCCGCCAGGTGCGCCGCAATGGGGCGACCACGCAGGGCACAGCAGCGGTCACGCTTGGAGTGGGTGCACACGAGAATAGCGGGGGAGTCCATGAGCTGTGCGCCGGTCGCCTGAATCAACTCCTGAGGGTTGCCCAGGGGTAGGTCGAGGAGCTGTTCAGGGGTGCTCACGCTGAACGAGTAGAGCTTCTCCTCACCCGGGGTGCAGAGCGCGTAGAGCACCCGGTGGGTCGGGTTGCCGGATGCATCCGGCGCGCCGTGCAGTACACGCCCCGCCCTGCCCGTCTGGCGGATTAGTAGGAACTTCAGCCCCGCCTGCGAGACTGCCTCGCCCAACGCCTCCGAAAGTTCCTCGCCGAGGGCGGAGCCGTCCAGCACGTCGCGGCCCCACTGGCCCACGTGTTCGAGTGCCAGCCATGCGGCGGCGCGTCCGGCGGTGCCGCCGAGCGCCTCGTCGTCGTAGAGGGAGCAGGAGTCTGCCGGGATGCTCGTGGCGCGGGTGCGTGAAGAGAGCTCATCGGCGTGTGCGGCACGCAGGTTGTTCAGCTCGGCGGGGTTGGTGGCGCGTGGCTCGGGGGTTGCGGGGGTGCAGGATTCAGTCATGGTTCCTCGATTCTACGCCTGCGGGATGTGAATGGCCTATGTTGCCCCTGCGCGGTCTAAATGCTGAAAAACAACCGTCCAAGGGTGATTTTTAGGGGCTATCCGGCGGTCAATTACTCAGGAAGAAGTGCTGAGGCGACGCGGTAGAGGCGGTCCTTCTCTTCGGTGCTACCGAAGAAGGAGCGGAGCATGTACCCCTGGAAGACCATCATGAAGGCGTCCGCGGTGTCGCGGGCGTAGTCGGCGATGAGTTCCTCCTGCTCGGGGGTGCGCTGCGCCGGGTCGGGGTTGACTTCGTGCAGAACGCGCAGCTGTTCGGCCGCCCAGGGGGTGAGGGCTTTTACGATGATGCCCTGCAATAGGGGAATGATGTCCGCGGTTGCCCTGGCGATTTCGGGCGCGTGGAGCGATTCGAGGCGGATGCGCAGCATGGCGGAGAAGTTTTCGTTAACCATCTGGTTGGTGTAGATGATTTCGAGAATGTCCTGGGGCCCGGCGCCTTCGGGGAGTGCGGCGTAGAGCTTTTTGACGTTTTCGAGGCGTTCGTTAATGGCGGTGGTGAGGATGTCTTCTTTGCCGGTGAAGTGCGAGTAGATGGATCCGGAGGATAGTCCGGAGGCTTTGATGATGTCGCTCATGGAGGTGTTGGTGTAGCCCTTTTCGAGGAAGCAGCTAACGGCGGCTTCGATGATTTGGGCTCGGCGTGCGGCTTTGGTGGCGTCTGTTAGTCGGGGCATGGTTCCAGTCTAGGGAGTTGGCATAAAACTTACAAACACAATGGAAATTCTTTTTGTGACTTTGTAAACAAAATGGCTATTGTGTTTGCGCTCGGTCAAAAACGGGGGTAGAGTTCTATCCCGTAAACGAAACAGACATTTTGTTTGGAGGTTGTCATGAACAACGAACCCACCACCAAGACCCCTGCAGAAACCCCCGAGCGTTCCTCCTGGATTAAGGTCATCAGCACCTCACTGCTGGCATCCCTGATCGTTGCGGTTGTTATCCTCGCCTTCACATGGCCCACCAAAACCATGGAAGCGAAAAACCTGCCCGTCTCCATCACCGGCCCCGAAGTGACCGTCAGCCAATTTGAGCAATCCCTCAAAGACCGCGGCATCGAAACCTTTGAACTGAAGCAGGCCACCTCCCGCGAAGACGCCGAAAACCAAATCAAGCAGCGCGAAACCTACGGCGCTATCGTCTTCACCGAAGGTGCCGCCCCCGAAGTACTCACCGCCCCCGCCGCTAACGCCGCGGCAACCCAGATGCTCAACGGCGTCGCCACCCAGCTGAACGCGCAGATTCAGCAGAAGGCACTCACTGCCAAGACCGAAGCCCTCACCCAGGCGGTGCAGGCCGGTGGTGAGCAGGGCGCACAGGCAGCCGCTCAGCTGGAGCAGATGAAGGCAGAAGCTGAACAGGCCTCCGCTATGACCGTGAAGACCACCGCCGTAGTGCCCCTGAGCGAGAGTGACTCCTCCGGTTCTGGTATCGCTATCTCTGCGTTTCCCCTGGTCATCGGTGGTATTCTGGGTGGTTCCTTCTCCGCCCTGCGCGTGAACGGTACCTGGCGTCGCTTCGCCACCGCTACCCTTTACGCCGTCATTGGTGGCGCACTCACCGCCCTGATCCTGAACGTCTGGTTCGGTTTCATTCCCGGTGACTTTGCAACCCTGTGGGCTGCATTCGGTGCCACCTACCTGGCGACCGCCTCCTTCATCGTGGGTGTAAGCGCCCTGGCGGTGCCGATAGTCGGTCTGGGTGCAGGTGCCGTCGTCACCATGTTTATCGGCAACCCGATTTCCGGTGCAACCATGCCGAGCGTATTCCTGCCCGGCGCGTGGGGTGCTATCGGTCAGATGATGGTTCCGGGTGCCTCCTCGACCCTGCTGCGTTCCATCGCGTACTTCCCGGAGGCTGCAACGAGTGACCAGTGGCTGGTGCTCGGTTCCTGGATTGCCTTCGGTCTGCTCGCCGGCGTGATCGGCTGGGCGCTGAAGGAGCGCCGCTCCGCAAAGGTGGAGGCATAACCGCCACGGGCTAGGCTGCCGGTGCAACGTGAGAAGGGTGTGCGCCGTGTTCACTGAACACGGCACACACCCTTTCGGCATACCGACTATTACCGGCTGTTATACGCTGTTACTGGTTGTCGAGAACGTACTGCTTGAACTGCTCGTCCCGGCGCTTAAATTCTTTAAGCTCATTCTCCAGGGCTGCCTGGTTCTTGGCGATGAGCGGCTTCTGGTACTGCGCCTCCAGGTCGTAGAGCTTCTGCGAACGGCCTACATCCTGATTGCACTGCGCCTGGATGACGGCGATTCGAATTTCCTCTTCGGAGGGGGTGGTACTCTGAGGAATGTTCTTTTCTTCCTTGACGGTCACCTCGCTATCGGGGGTGAGACCCTTGTCCTTGACGCATCGCTTCCACTCGTCGTCGAGAGATTCTTTGAGCTGCCTATCGCCTGCGGCGTTTCGAACGTCGTTCTCCACACGCCTATACGTATCGGAGCCGAATGGGATCTCTCCAATTTGCTTCATCTCATTGTGGGCGCGCTGATAGCATTCGGTGCTGACATCCTTCCCAGGGTCGGATGAGGGTGCAGGGGAGGACAGATCCAGCGTATTCGAGTCTTCGCTCTTGTGGAGGCCGTATTTTTGGGCGTACTCAACGTTCCAGATTCCGTAGGTCCTGCCGAGGTTCCTGCCGGATCCCTCGGTGCGGACAAACATCTTGTAGTGCTGCCCGTGTTCGGCAAAGCACTTTTTGCGGGCGAGCTCAAGGGCTTTGGTGTAGTATTCGTCCTTACCGGTGGTGTCGTATGCATCCAGGGGTAGGATTACCTGGTCATTTTCTGCGTCGAAGATTGCTCGGGCGCTTTCATCCTTCTCCAGCGGAGGACCGAAAGAGCACGAGGAGAGCGTGAGGCCCAGCAGGATTGCGGCGGCAGCTCGCGCAAAGTTACGCCTTGCGCCGGTAGATGCTGCACGACCGGTAGGCGCTGCACTGCCGATAGAGCTTGTGCGGTGGTTAGACATGGTGTGTCTCCAATCTGTTACAGGGAGCCCGTGGCGTCGCGGCCACAACCCCCCCCGTAGACCACGCGAATTAGGTGGCCTTGAGAACACTTCTTGAGAAGGTGACTTAACAATACCCCTAGTGGAGGCTAGTTCGTGCTCAATAGGCTGGTGTGTGCGCTAGAAAATTTTCTGCCGCATGGCGGTTCGGTGCGGGTCACGGCTCAGCCCCGGCAAAAATACGGCGGAATCACCGCGAAAACAGCGCAAGCACAGGACGGATAGGCGGCCGCACCTGATTTGGTGCCTCGCCCGCCTCGCGCCACAATGAACACATGACCGCAGAAGACACCACCGCACTAACCAGCGCCAGGCTCGACCTCTGGCTCTGGTCGGTGCGCATTTTTAAGACCCGCTCCCTCGCCGCCGACGAATGCAAAGGCGGCCACGTGCGCGTCAACGACGCACCCGCCAAGCCCTCCCAAAAACTCAAAAAAGGCGACATCGTCAAGGTCCGCTACCCCGGCTGGGAACGCGTCTTCAAAGTCGAAAAGCTCCTCGTCAAACGTGTAGGCGCACCCATCGCCGTCACCTGCTACGAAGACCTCTCCGGCCCGCGCCCCGCCTACCTCTCCATGCCGCCAGTCGCCAAACGCGAACGAGGCAGCGGCCGCCCCACCAAGAAGGAACGCCGCGCCCTCGACGAACTGCGCGGCCGAGGCGCCTAACCGCCTAAAGCGCATCTCACGGAGTGCACCCCACCCCGCGCGCAGGCACCCGCCGCGGCGGCGGGGAGTAGCCTAGAGGGATGAGCACACAGAAGCACCAGAATACTGAACCCGGCGGCGCTGAACCCAGTAACACCGCCCCCGGCGCGCCCGCGAAGAATACCGCCGCGAGCCCCAGCGCCAATACCGCCGAGCCTTCGCTGAACCGGCGCATCCTCGCCCTCGCCGTACCCGCCTTCGGCGCGCTCATCGCCGAACCCATCTTCGTGCTCACCGACTCCGCCCTCATCGGCCAACTCGGCAAGGCAGAACTCGCCGGTATGAGCATCGCCGCCACGCTCGTCACCACGGTCGTGGGCCTCATGAACTTCCTCGCCTACTCCGTCACGCCCGCCGTGGCGCGCGCCTTCGGCGAGAAGAACCTGCGCCGTGCCTGGCAGATCGGTGTGGACGGCGTGTGGGTCGCCTTCGGCCTCGGCATGCTCCTCATGATCGCCGGATACGCCTTCGCAGACCCGCTGCTGCGCGGCCTCGGCGCGACCGACGAAACCATGAGCTACGCCCTCGACTACCTGCACCATTCGCTCTGGGGTATTCCGCCGATGATGATTATCCTCGCGCAGGTCGGCACGCTCCGCGGGCTGCAAGACACCGTCACCCCGCTCAAGGTTGCCACGGTCGGCACGCTCGTGAACATTGTGCTGAACTGGCTGCTCATCTACCCGGTCGGCTGGGGCGTTGCCGGTTCGGCGACCGGTACCTCCCTCACCCAGTGGGGCATGGCTGCCGCGCTCGGTGTGGTCATGATGCGCGGCACCCGCGAACACGCCGTCCGTTGGGCACCCGACGTAACCGGCATGCGTTCGGTGCTCTCGCTCGGCTCCTGGCTCATGCTGCGCACCCTGTCCATGCGCATCGCCTCCCTGCTGACCGTGTTCGTCGTGGCGCGATTCGGCACCGAACACACCGCCGCCTACCAGCTCGGCATGGGCGTATTTAACCTCTTCCTCTACGCCCTGGACTCCCTCGCCATCGCCGCCCAGGCGCTACTCGGCAAGGAACTCGGCGAACGCGACCTGGCTGTGGAATCCGAACGCGTGAAGGTGCGCCAGCTGAAAAACCGGCTGCTACGCATGAGCCTCATCTACGGCGTTATCACCGGCCTGATCTGCCCGCTCATCGGCTTCTTCGGCTCCTGGCTATTCACTCAGGACGCGCAGGTGGCGTTCCTCTTCACCATCGCCACCGTCATCATTGCCCTCGGCCAGCCCATCGCCGCCTACGTGTTCACCCTGGACGGCATCCTCATGGGCGCGCAGGACGTGAAATACCTGGCAATCGGCTGCTTCATCATGCTGGTGATGTACGTGCCGGTCATGCTCGGCCTGCACTGGGCTGTCGGCGCCGGCACCATGGATGCGCTCGCCGGGTATTGCGGCTTGTGGGCGGCGTATATTCTGTACTTCCAAGGAATTCGCGCAGTCATTTTCGGTCGCCGCGCCTCCTCGGATGTGTGGATGAAAGCCGGCGCCTAAACCCCTCCCTAAACCCCTCGAGCCTGATTGCTTCGAACATACGTGCTCTGGGCGTAATGGCTCACAATTAGACCGACCGCACCCTCCGCGGGTGTAGCATGACAGGGTAATGAAACCCTCATGCAAAGGATGAAACCGTGACCGTAACCCGCGAAGAAGCCCTCGAAATTTTCGCCCGCCGCCGCGCAACCCGTGCCTACGACCCCGACCGCCGCGTCAGCGACGAAGACTTCGCCGCAATCCTCGAATTTGCGCGCCTGTCGCCCAGCTCCGTCGGCACCGAGCCGTGGAAGTTCCTGGTCATCCAGGACCCCGAACTGCGCGAAAAGCTCAAGCCGATTGCCTGGGGCATGGCGGGCGCCCTCGACGACGCGAGCCACGTGGTCGTACTGCTGGCGAAGAAGGGCCTGCGCTACGACACCCCGTGGATGCGCCGCACCCTCGAAGGCCGCAACCTCACCGAAGAGCAGATGCAGGCTGCACTCGAACGCTACGGCAACTTCCAGAAGAACGACATGAAGGTCCTGGAAAGCGACCGCGCGCTCTTCGACTGGGCATCCAAGCAGACCTACATCGCCCTGGGCAACATGATGACCGGCGCCGCAATGCTCGGCATCGACTCCTGCCCCATTGAGGGTATGAACTACGAGGCAGTGAACGAGCTGCTCGCCTCCGCAGGCCTGTTCGACCCGGAGGAGTACGGCGTGTCCGTTGCTGTGACCTTCGGTTACCGTGCCCGCGAGATTGCCCCGAAGAGCCGCCGCTCCATCGAGGACCTGGTGACCTGGGCATAAGGTTCTGCCCGGTTCTCGGCGAGGTTTTGCCGGGCTGCTGAGCTCGTGCTGTTGAGCTCGGGCTTTCGGGCGAGGCGTTTGAGCCAGGTGTTCGCGCCTGGTGTTCAAGCTAGGCGCTCAAGCCGCCGCCCGTGAAAACTGAATATAAAGAAATGCACCGCCTTTACACGGGCGGTGCATTTCTTTATATCTTTTACCGTGCGAAAAGCACGGCGAGATATGCTTTTGAATTTTTCGTTTGAAATCGCGCGGTTTGAAATCGCACGCGGCAATTCATTCTGTACAACGGCAGAGCGCTACTTCCTAAACGCCGTCAGACGCATAGAATTCAGCACCACAAACACCGAACTAAACGCCATTGCCGCACCCGCAATCATCGGGTTCAGCAGGCCCGCCACGGCGATCGGAACAGCCACCGAATTGTAGGCGAACGCCCAGAACAGGTTCGACTTGATGGTGCGCAGCGTAGCGCGGGAGAGACGCAGCGCCGTGACCACCGAGGCGACATCCGAGCGGGTCAGCACAATATCGGCGGCCTCCGCGGCAACGTCCGTGCCCGAACCCATCGCGATGCCCAGCTCAGCAAGAGCCAGCGCCGGGGCGTCGTTCACGCCGTCGCCAACCATCGCCACGCGGTGACCGGCTTCCTGCAGCTGGCGCACCACCTGCGACTTACCCTCCGGGGTCACGCCGGCGTACACGTTCTCGGCCGAAATACCGACCTGTGAGGCGACCGCCTGCGCAACCTGCGGGGCGTCACCGGTGAGCAGGATCGGCTCCATGCCGAGCTCGCGCAGCTGCGCCATGGTTTCTGCCGCCTCCGGCTTGGGGGTGTCAGCAACCGAAATCATGCCGACCGGCTGCAGAGAGGAGGTGGTGTTCGGGGCTTCATCAAGGGCCTCGCCGCGGGCGACAACCACGGTCGTCAGACCCGCCCGGCGAGCCTGATCCAGCAGCGCCAACTGGCCCTCGCTCAGCTGCGCACCCGCCGCCTGCAGGTACTCGGGAGTACCCACAACAACCAGTCGGGAGGCGCCGCTCTCGGCACCGTCACCCGCGCCGCTCAGCACGCCGCGCACGCCTCCGGGAACACCCTCAAAGCCGCTCACGCTCGGTGCCGATGCGCCCTCCGCCAGCACGCCCTGGTCACGGGCAAAACCGGCAATCGCGCGAGCAATCGGGTGCTCACTCAGCGCCTCCACGGCGGCGGCATCATGCAGAACAGACAGGGAACGCTCGTTCTTGGAACCGGTGGAATCCGGCGAAATACCGGACAAGTCACCTGCCGACTCATAGTCACCAAACGTGCCGTAGAACGCTACAGACATCTCACCAGTCGTCACCGTACCGGTCTTATCCAGCACCACGCGATCAACCGTGCTCGTCGCCTCCAACACCTGCGCGTTACGAATCAAAATGCCCAGCTGCCAGCCGCGGCCCGTACCCGCCAGCAGTGCCGTCGGGGTCGCCAAACCCAGGGCGCACGGGCAGGCCACCACCAGCACCGACACCGCTGCGTTGAACGCCGCCGCACCGTCACCGGAAATCAGCCACCAGCCGACCAGGGTCAGCGCCGAAATCGTCAAAATCACCGGCACGAACACGGCAGAAACACGGTCCGCCAGGCGAGCAATAGGAGCCTTCGTCTCCTGCGCGCTCGCCACCAGCTCACCCATCTTCGCCAAGGTCGTCTCAGTGCCCACACGGGTGGCGCGCACCGTCAACGAACCAGACGTATTCACCGTCGCACCCGTGACCGCATCACCCGGATGCACCTCCACCGGCACAGACTCACCCGTCAGCAGGGACGCATCCACCGCCGACGACCCCTCAACCACTACACCATCCGTGGCAATCTTCTCGCCCGGGCGCACCAGGAACAGGTCGTCCGGCATGAGATCCTCCACCGGAACCTGCACCTGCTTGGTCACGCCCTGCTTGTCGGTGCGCAGCAGAGTCGCCTCTTTCGCGCCCATGCTCAGCAGGGTGCGCAGCGCCTCCGAGGAGCGGTGACGGGTGCGGTGCTCAATTGCGCGGCCAATCAGCAGGAACAGCGTCACCATGGACGCCGAATCGAAGTATAGCGGCGCGTGGTGGCCGGTAAACATCGACCAGAAACTGCCGCCCGCATGGTGTACGTGCGCCGTCAGTGCCGGGTTCATGAGCAGCTGCGCCAACGAGTAGAAGTACGCCACGACCACGCCGAGGGACACGAGCGTATCCATCGTGGAGGAGCCGTGACGGGCATTGATGAGCGCGGCGCGGTGGAACGGCGCGGCGCACCAGAACGCGACCGGCGCGGTCAGAATCGCCACGACCCAGCCCCAGTTCGGGAACTGGAACGACGGGAACATCGAAATCAAGAAAATCGGCACACCCAAAA